>Ga0307992_1000206_pt1 | contig 38594 bp, 34 predicted proteins | sample EllFjometagen133_FD_203162 | JGI IMG/M metagenome (GOLD analysis project Ga0307992, IMG submission 203162) | Marine microbial communities from Ellis Fjord, Antarctic Ocean - #133 | ecosystem: Environmental > Aquatic > Marine > Unclassified | place: Southern Ocean | collected 2014-10-08
AGAGGTGGACCCCAAAAACTGGACAGTGGCTTAGGTGTGAACTCCGGCTTAATATAAGTCCATAAGGAGGACACCATGACAAAGCGAAAAAGGCGCAATCACAGTTCTAAATTTAAAGCAAAAGTTGCACTAGAAGCACTTCGAGAAGAAATGACCTTGTCAGAACTTGCCGAAAAGTATGATCTCCATGCTAACCAGATAAGCCATTGGAAGAGTGACCTGATGTCAGGAGCAGAGGATGTATTTGGTGGTCACGAGCAAAACCAGAAAGACTCCGAAGCCGAGATTGATAAACTTCATTCCAAGATTGGCCAATTGACTATGGAACGAGATTTTTTGTCCAAAGCGCTCGGTCGTTGAGTAAGGATAAGCGCAAACAAATGATCCGTGTCGACCAAACAATGCCCTACACAAAAAAGTGTACACTGCTTAAGATCAGCAGATCCAGCGTTTACTATAAGTCAAAACAAGTTGAACCAGACGAGCAGGAACTTGCTCTGTGTCTCCTGCTTGATAAACTCCATACCAAGTATCCCTGGATGGGTGCAAGGAGCCTGAGGGACCAAGTGAACCGTCGGGTTGATTATGCTGTAAACCGTAAGCGGATACAGCGCCTCATGCGAAAAATGGGTATCCATGCAGTCTATGCTAAACCGCGAACGAGTATTCCAGGTAAGGGCCATAAGATCTATCCCTATCTGCTCCGCAATCTGGACATTAATCATCCCAACCAGGTATGGGCTACTGATATCACCTATATCCCAATGGCCCGTGGCTTTGTCTATCTTGTGGCTATCATGGACTGGCACAGTCGTAAAGTGTTGAGCTGGAAACTGTCCAATAGTATGGACACCAGCTTTTGTGTTGAAGCTCTAGAAGAAGCCATGGACAGATATGGTAAACCTGAGATTTTCAACACGGATCAGGGCTCTCAGTTCACCAGTGATGATTTTACCAAGGTGCTGAAAGGAAATGACATCCAGATCAGCATGGATGGCAAAGGTCGCTGGGTTGATAATGTTTTCATCGAGAGAATATGGAGAAGCTTGAAATATGAGGAAGTTTATTTGAAGGCCTATGGATCTGTGAGAGAAGCCAGAGAATCAATCAAAACATACCTGACTTTCTATAACTCTGAGAGAACCCATCAATGCCTTGACAGACTCACGCCTGATGAAGTATACTTTGAAGAATCTATGAGGAAGCTTGTAGGATAATGAACAACGGAACCTTCACACCTAAGATTCAAGAAATACTGTCCAAGGCATGGGGTCCACTTCTCTCCTCCATGATTCGATTGAATTATTTACAACAATATCTAATTCAGATTTTGAAATTGAAATTTCTGAAAATCCTGGAAAATCACCGAATGTCATTCTTTGTGGCAATAACTCCGAAAACTCAATATCATTCATCCATCGTTCAGCGTTCAGGAAGGATTGCCGTCCTGGTCGTGAAAAGTTTACTATTGCACGTCCTATTATCTCATCAGTTTCAGGTAGTTTTTCCAATTCATACTGATGAAGACTTCTATCCGCCTCCCAGTTACTCGATATTGAGCTAAAAATTCCTGCAAAAAGCCATTTATTTCGTCTATTCAGGTTTATGAGAGAGATAACTAATTCACGCTGAAAGTTCTTTCGAGATTGCCAAGTTTGCCACTCATCAAATCTATTCTGAAAGTATAGTTCAAGGGGATTCTCTGCTCCATCCCATATAGCTAAATGAATTTTGCAACTACTTGGATTTAACTCTGGAAGATAAATGTGGAGAATATCAATTAATTTCATTTGCACCCATTTGGATCAACCAAACGTACTGTGCTTGAGTAACTTTTGGACGATTTATCCATTTGTATTATTTTGCTTCCCTGTAAGTCATTCTCGTTAACTGATTCATTTTTGTGAGTTCGCTCTAGGCTTGTGATATGCACTTTTACACATCAAGGATACGATCCACTGCTTTAAGGAAATTGTTTGTGACTTCGAATATGTAATTTGTATGTCCTATCATTTCGGCTTTTCTACGGGGTAATCGATTTCTATTAGTTTGCCCCAAATCAATATCCATTTCATGGACGATATGATTCCGGTCGTGGAAGACTTTAGACAATTTATCTGGATTTGTACAAATATCATTGGATGGAATATTAAAGAAAGAACCTGCCCGAAAAAGTGCATCTTTTGATTGCAAGCTAGATGAAAGCAGATCAGCTTTTAGTAAAGAAAGCAAATGTTCCCGTGGTGAGGTCGCAAAAAAGACACCGGTGATTAGTTTGTGATCAATGATCTCATTTTTGTATAGTTTCTTTTCAACGAAAGCTTTGAATGTTGATTCCGCACCTTTGTTGACCTCTACGACTTTCTTGATAGTATCCTTGACTAGTTGTTTGACAACCGAGTCTAATCCAGCACTTGCAAAGACCAGCATAGCACGCAACAAATCTTGCTCAGCATTTGTTGGAGTGCCATGTGCTCGCCTTTGAATTCGAATATTATTAAATGTGTTCAATAAGTTTGAGGCTGACTCGTGTGTCGTTTTAAGTATCAGAAAAGAATAGTCGCAGATGCGAGATTGCGGTCGCTGAGGATAATTGGTAAAGTTGCTTGGCATTATTGATTCTCCAACTCTTTTATATCAACTGCAAATGATGGGAGCATTGAGTATCCAGCATAACCTGGATAACCAGGATAACCAGGATAACCCGGATAACCCGGATAGCCAGGGTAACCGCGATAACTAAAATTTAGAAATTTGTAGAATCGGTTCTTGTCTGTAATAGTACCCAGATAATCGCCATCAACTGAAATTACATCACCATCATCCCAAGGAATCCAGCCAATCCAGTTAGATGAAGTATCGAATACATATTTTCCTGATATGAATGCAATCCAATTACCTTGAGAATTAAATAGATGTTTCATTCTGATTCCTTATTTTGTTGCATATAATGCCCTAAGCTTGAGCTGCTTTTCAACAGATTATCGTTTGGTTCAAACACTGTATCCCCAGACATCATTTAGCTTTGCAATCTCCTCGTATGGGTCCGCTCAAAGCTTTCGTTAGCCGTTTGCAATCATCTTTTTACACTCTTTATTGACGATACAATCACTGCAATTTGGGTTTTTTGGTTTGCACCATGTTCTCCCGATCTCCCAGCATGAAAAATCAATAATACCCGGAAAATCAGGGTTCAATTCTCTAGCCTTATAAATAACCATATCATTATTTGCCCCTTTTGGAACGTATCCCATTCTTTTCATTACACGAATTATATGCACATCAGGTGAAATATCAATTGAATAAAAGTCAGAAAATGGAACTCTAAACTGTCGTGCTAATATATTAGCAGCCATTGTGGAGATTTTAATGCCACTTCCTTTAAATTCCAAAAACCTATATACAACTGCTGAACTACTAGGTTTTCCAGTCCATATTTTAGCTGCATTTCCATTATATTTTTCGATGATATCAGAAACACCGGCATGAAATACACTTGCCATTGTATCATTGAAACGATGTAACTTTTTCTTGTTAAATATGGATTTCAGCTCATTCAGTTTGATTCTATACAAATCATTTATTCCAAAAGAGCCCAATTCCTCCTGTATTCTAAAAGGAATAATCCAAGCCCTCTCTGCCTTGATTTGCCTATCCATTAAACAAGCTAACACATATGCATGTGGATAATTCTTAATGTCATTCAATATTGAATTAGCGTTTGAGTCCTCAACGAAATGAACTACTTGACTTGAAGGGTTTGCAAATCGTTTCTTTGCTATATTTAATAGTAAATCAGTCATAGTCCATAATACAGCTAACGTACCGCGCTTGAGCGGCTTCCGTATGATTTATCCTTTTGTAAAAACACTGTATCCTGCGACATCATTTTCGTTAAGCAATCCATTTGAGTGAGTCCGAAACAGCATGTTATAAAGCCTCACCTGTTGGTATGGAAATCTTGATTTTTGCCGCTTTTAGCAATTGCAGGATTCTTCCTACATCAGTCGCTTCAAGCGATGTTGTGCTTTTTGAGTCCATTCTTGCTAAATAATCTTTGATCATCTCTTCAAGTGTTAATATGCGTATTTCTATGGTTGAGCCACGTTGTTTGAAACGATCTTTAATTACTTAGGATGTTTCAATTTGCTCTCTCTGCACCTTCGAACCAACAAAATGAGTAACTGCAATGTAATATGTGAAATTCTTCTGCCCAGTTTCTTGAAGAATCTTATCCAGAAATGCATCTATCCATTTATCAGAGATGATCTCGCGGAAATATTTCCATTTTTCTCTTTTTTGAAATTGGATGGCTTTTTCGTTATAGGTAGCATTCTTCTCAAATGTTCTAATCCATTCTTTTGCGCGGAATCCATCTTGCCAAGATTTGCAAGTAACTGCGGCTACTTTATGTTTACCTCGTAGCAGATTTGAAAAACCAAGGATGTCTATATCAGAATGGACACTATCCATTTTTGATTCATATTCAGGATGCTCCTTTGAAGGACGATATCGGATATTATGTTTAACAAACCATCCCTGCTGAGCAACAAGCCAGTCTTCAACCATTTGCTCAAGAATATCTTCCTTCATTACGTACTCCTTAAAAGGTCTTTGTAACTACTATTAAACGGCCTGTATAACTCTCTGCTCCTTGTGGAGTGAATTTTGAATAGGCTATTTCTTCGACCCTATCAAGACTCTTGCTAGAGCATCCTTTTTAGCCAGAGCTTCATCTTTTGAAGTGGAAGCATAATTCACTTTAACCTTGTAACCTTTAACTGTTTTTTCAGTACTAGCTGATTTAGTGCGGATATCATCAAGATGAGAAATTAGCTGGTCGGTTGTAAGAAAAGAGAGATTATCATGATTTGAAAATTCCTCTGATAAATTCTTTTCCAAGTTTTGGAGATGTTTTTTATCAGAGGAAAGAATGATAACGTGATCTGCACCAGTCGCTAGACATTTTGAAATATTGGAGGCTTCCCATTTCCAATCCGTTGTTACAGAAATTTCCATTGCCAAGAATGTTTCATAGCCTTCAATGGCCACATCAATAGATCCAGCACCAGAAAGTACCTTCTTCTCGATAGTCGCCTTGAAACCTCTCTCGTTTGATATTTTTTTAACCAGATTTTGTAAGTAACGATGTTGAATGCCACCTTTCTTTTCGGGTGGTGCAGGAACTATTTTAGCTGGGTTTCTCTCAATTTCATGAACAGGCTTTACTTTCTCTGGAGCATCTGGACTTTCGATATTCTTAGAAACTAGTTTGGCAGTATCTTTCCCAAAAAGGAACTCACTATCATCTTCTGAACCCAGATACACCTCTGAAATATGGTTACAATATTTCTCTCTATTTCCTTCCACTAATGCCCTAAAAGATTCTTCAGACATCACAGGCTTCTTCTCTAATAATCCGAATTTAACAGTTAGTGGTAAAACACTTGGAGTAATATTTTTCAAGAAAGCGGAAAACGTAGCTGAATCTTGTCCTTTTCGGACATTTAGGATTTCATCTGCGGTGGTTCTCATTTCACGAGCCATGATCTGAGCATCACCAGCAGAAACACCACCAGCTAGCTTAACTGATGTGGAGGAGGCTACCGTTGATTTTAGTTCGTGGAGCTGTCCAATGTTTTGATGGGATAGCGTAAACCCAACTTTGTATTTACGAGCCTGATTTAGAATATCTTCAAAACGATAATCAAAATACTCATGGGCTTCATCAACATATACCATATAAGGAGATCGTTCGTTTTCAGGAATATTAGTTCGTTTGATGATGGCTTGAGAAAGCAAAGCAATGAAGAACCTACCTAGAACCGCAGTACCATCCTTTTGTAGTAAATCTTTAGCAGTGTTGATGAGTAGAATCTTGCCTTCATTCATTGCTTCAGAGACATCTACTCTGTTTTCAGTATTTGAGAAGAGTCTTTCCAAGGTTGCATTGGAAAGAACAGCCCACAACCTGGATAGAACTTGTTTCTTGGACTGTGCAAAGGTGGTCGTGAAAAATTGTGTTTTGAAAAATGCTTTGGCTGAACCTTCCAGCTTTTTCATATAGGGAATGAACTGTCGTCCATCTTCCATTAGTTCCCGTAAGGTCTGGATATTGGCATCAGGAATTTCAATCATTAATCTAGCGATATATGCAAAAACGGTTCCTTGTTTAGAAGTAAGTTCAGCCCCAAACAAAGCACCAAAGATGTACCCATACAAATCAACCGTGGCATTTAAGAGAAGTTCTTTCTGGTAGGTCGATGCATTATCTCCCAAATCCTTCGACATGGCAAACATATTCAAACAGGCAGGGTAGTCCGTATCTGTTGGATTAATGATAACCAGTTTCTCTGAAAGTGATTCTGCCACCTGTGGATCAAACTCAGCCAACATGGTGATATTGCGAATCATGTCTCCTTGAGAATCAATAACGCAAAAGCCTCTACCAGCTTTCAAATCATCCAAAATCAGTTTTTGAATAAGCTGAGTTTTGCCATAACCTGTGCCAGCTAGAATATGAGTATGTTCAAATCTTATGGAGATTGGTATTTCTATTGGGAAGGGAGATATGAATATCTCATGAAGGACAGTTCCCCCGAGATACTTATCAGACAGTTCTATGCCTTTCATTGTCGTATCTGTGGGAAGGGTCAACTTCTTTCCTGAGGTATTATCATCATCAGGATGGAATCCTGAAGCAAGACTAGCATTGTAATCCAGGGTCTCACTCAAATCTTGAAACATTTTCTTTTCGAATACTTGTTTACCAAAAAAACAGAACAAGACCTGTTCAACCACATGTTGGGGGTTATCCAGGAGATGGATAACTGAGACCGAAAAAGGGTCTTCTGAGACACTCTCAGAAGATATGAAGGGCATAGCTTCAAAAATAATAGCAAAGGCTTCTATGAGTGTTTCAGCCCAGAGTCTGTAATAGGGTTCTCCCTGGCTATACATACTATTTCTGGTCTCTAGATATTTCCTAATTTCAATCTGATCTGATGTGGGAATATCTCTATCCCAATTCATCTCAGGAATACCAAAGAAATCTTCATCGTATGCAAGATATCGAACCGAGTCAAAGAAAGGCTCTATTAATTCGGTAGTGGCTTTTCTTTTAGACATCATAAGAGCTGCCTGGACTACAATTTCGGCAAGTTCCATCCCATCAGCACTTGAAAAATAGGAATTATCAAAACTTAGCTTCGTTTTAGTGTATAAATGTTTCAGTTCAGCTATTTTTTGGGAATGCCGATATCCCGTGACCTTTGGTTTTGTTAGAAATTGAGCAAAAAGATCGGACGGGTCTTTCATAACATATTACTCAAAACAGTACTAAAATACCAATTTATGCAGACTTCATTTTGACTAATAGTCAATCACTTCATCTCCACCAAAGTTAGCCATTGCTTCCAACATTATTTTGAATGTCTTGCAAGTTTCTTTGACGATTTCTTCCATATCCAACATTTCAAAGAAGTCCTTCATCTCAATCTTTTTACCATTCACCAGATCATTCACTGTGAATTGAGTCCCAGCTATTCTACTTGCCACTGACTTTAATAGCCCTTCCGCTTCCTGTACATTTGAGTAAATAATTGTGTTGCCTACTTTGTATTTTTTAACATTTTCATTTTCCTCATCAGTCAATTCAACCTTCAGTTCCAGGATGTATTTTGTTTTTCCCATACCTTGTTTTTGATTTTTTTGTAAAATGAGTTTCATTTTATTCCTCCCAATAAGTTTGTGCTGAAAATGGTTTTGATGGCGTCCCATCAATCATCAACTTAAGATACAGGTGATAATTGGGCAACGAGATAATATCACCGAATTTGAAGATTGGAAAAAATTCCTTTTCCATGTACTTGGCATCAGAAACGCCTAGTCGAAAAGAAATGACTGTACCCACATTACCCAAGACAGAATCTCTAATTTCAGGTTGAAGTTGAGAAAAAAATTGATTAGCTAATATCAGTCCTACTTTATACTTCCTAAGTTCAGACAGCATGTTGGCAATTGCCAAGGTGGCAAATGACTGAAATTCATCTATGTAGATGTAAAAAGGGTCTCTGTTATCTTCGGAAATGTCCGAACGACTAAAAGCAGCCAAAGAAGTAGAGTTAATAAGTAAACCCCCGAGCAACATAGAAGCGTCTTCTCCAATACTTCCTTTGGTTAATTTGATAATAACAATCTTTTTATTATCCATGGAATGCCGAAACGATACTTGTTTTCTGTTGGAAATCAGAATATTGGAAAGATACGGATTCGCAAGAAATGCTCCTATTTTATTCAAGATAGGAGTGATAGCATTCGCTCTCTGAAAGGGATTGTATTTATCATATTCATCTTGCCAGAATAACCTTACAGCTTTGTTTGTGATATTTCTTAAACATTCTTTTCTATAATATCTATCCAGTAAAATCTTTGGAATGCAGGAAAAATCAGCTTGGGGTTGATCAAGCAAAGTGAGGAGGACATTTCTGAGAATATGTTCCATCTTGACTCCCCAGGACTTGGCATCATGCAATTTCTTAAGCGTTTCAATGATTCCAGAAGCCACCAATGACCGTTTATCTTCAGCTATTCTTCTTAGAGGATTGTATCCATGAGGGCAGTTTGGATCAGTAGCATCTAAAACGATCAAATCCTCTTTTCTACACTCAGGAATAACATTCAATATTTTATCAGCTAAATCTCCATGTGGGTCAATCAAGGAAAGTCCTAAACCAGATTGTACATCCTGCTTTATCTGATTGAATAGGAGAGTAGTCTTTCCTGTTCCAGTTTTTCCAATAATGTAGGTATGGAAAAGTCGATCCGCTTGCCGAATTCCGAATCGGTTCTGAAAGTATCTAAAATTGGTTTGAGCAAGGTAATTTATTTTTCTCATATTTCCATTTTAGGGGAGAAGGAATATTAGGAAAGATAGAGGATTGGCAAAGAAAAACAAACACTACCGCTAGATAGAAAATCCGACGATTGGGAATAAACTTAATGCCGTGGATTGGAAAGATTGATTTTAACACGTTTAATTTAGTTTTTGACACAATAGACAACCCCTTAATATTTATTGACTATCTGAGTGAAATGTGTAGTAGTTAGGGGTGGATTAATTCTTATCAACACCTATACCTAACACCTAACTTCTCAGCATCCCCAATCACATCCAAATCCTCAGGCTCATACCCATGCTCCAGCCACATCCAGTCGATACTTTGGTCGAAATCATAAATACGGCGTAGTGTCATTTCATCTATCTGGATTTCACAGGACTCATAATATTTGAACAGCTCTGGATCATCTATCTGTGCTATCTCAGCTAATTCTTCAAGAGTAATACCTTGATCTTTACAGATCTTTTCTAGTCTGTCAAGGAAGCCTGGGGCTGGGTATGGTTTATTCATGGAATGGAGGCAAATAGCCTATACTCTAGAACTTACTTCTTGTCCTTTTTCATGATGTATTTATCCACTGCTTTTGCTAAATCTGACATGGTAATAGGTCTTTTTGTGTAGCCGATTTTCTCAGCAATACCACCCATTGATATGGGACCATTTGTAATTCCTACTTTTGCAGCTAATGCTTCAATCGATATTTCTTCTTGGTTACCCATATACTCTCCTTGATGTTTTTGAATTAATCGTGCTGGAATGTATCCTTTATGTGCTTTTTAGCAAAAGAAAACCCCTGATGCTTGTCACGGAGGCATGGGAGGTCAAATAAGTAAACTCAAGTAGACAGCATTATGCCACACAGAAAAAGTATTGAAATTATGTCAAAAAAATGTCAACCATACATGTGGCAGACCCCATCATTTGAGCTGGTATTCTTGTATTTTAGGTCAGTCTAATGAACGGATCACTAATCATGCTGTAATTCTCTGTCCAGCATGCTAATGTGGTTATTGTTTTGATAATTAACAAAAAAACTAGTAGGGTTAATGATCAGACTGTATCAATCAATAGTTTGAATCAAACTTTTTATTAATTTATTAGAATCGATTTTACTGGAAGCTTTTTTTTCCAGTTCAGCATCCAAGGAATATCTTAACATTGTACAATTCTCGACATTTTTGTTAAAAGATGCTAAATGGAAAATCCGGAGACATTCGGACACCGATTCCGGAAAGTTTCGGACACTTTCGGAGTATAGGCCGGAATAATATTTTAGAACCCCCTCGGCGAACTAATCCTGGTTGCCAACCTCCTGTTCAGAGTGAATATGTTCTCTTTTAATAAAGAGGATATAAATGCGCAGAAAATCACTTATGAACCGCCCACCACACAGGAGGGCAGGGAGACTCAAAATGAAACACATCCGCAAGATAATAGAGCTGCATGAGCTGACAGGTCTGTCCGTTCGTGCGATACACAAAGCTCTCAACTTACCCCGGTCCACAGTAAGCGATTACCTCAAGGCCTGGGGAGGCAGTAAGCTGACCATTGAACGATTGAAGTCGCTCAACGATGATCAGGTCTATACCGCGCTCTTTGGGGCGAAGGCCAAGGGATCAACCAGACCCCTCCCAGACTTTGCCAAGATGCATACCGAGTTGAAGAAGAAACAAATGACCCGCTCCCTTCTTTGGGAGGAGTACCGTGAAAAGCATCCAGAGGGTCTGCGCTACTCACAGTTCTGTGAGCACTACCGCCTTTGGTCAAAGAAAGTAAGTGTCAGCATGCGTCAGGTACACAAAGCTGGCGAGAAGTTGTTCGTGGATTATTCCGGCCTAACCATGGAAATCATTGATCCCAAGACCGGTGAGATCAGTAAAGCAGAAGTCTTTGTAGCAGCCCTGGGAGCCAGTGGCTACAGCTATGCAGAAGCCAGCATGAGTCAGAAGAAACACGACTTCATTGCTTCTCATGTCAGAGCATTTAAATTTTATAACGGTGTGACAGCTGTGCTCGTTCCTGACAACTTGAAATCAGCTGTAACCAGACCTAACCGGTATGACCCTGACATCAATGAGAGTTATCAGGATATGGCTGATCACTATGGTACCGTGGTATTGCCAGCCAGACCCTATAAACCAAAAGATAAGTCAAAAGCAGAACTAAGTGTCAAGCTGGTCCAGCGCTGGATCCTGGCCAGGTTGCGGCACAGGCAGTTCTTCAGCCTTCATGAACTCAATGAAGTGATCTGGGAACTGCTGGAAGATCTAAATAATCGTAAGATGAGACATCTGAACAAGAGCCGCCGGGAGCTGTTTGAAGAACTGGACCAATCCGCCCCGAAAGCTTTACCGAGCAGAACTTAAATCTACAGGGACTTCAAAGACTGCAAAGTAAATATTGATTATCACATCCAGTTGGAAGGTGACTACTACAGCGTACCCTATCAGTTGGTGGGAGAAGTAGTGGGTGCCCGCTATACTTCCACCACAGTAGAGATCTACCATAAGAACAAACGGGTTGCCGTTCACCCAAGGGGTCCCGGTAAAGGAGTCGCTGCCACACAGACCGAACACATGGCAAGTGCCCACCGGGCTGTCATGGAGTGGACACCTTCCAGAATGATCAGCTGGGGTAGAAAGTTCGGTGTCCATACAGAGAAGCTTATGGAGGAGATCATGGCCAGGCGGCCACATCCCGAAATGGGCTATCGCAGTTGTGTGGGGATACTGAACCGGTGAACGGAAACGACCATTAGCGTGGCGAAATTGCACTAAATGATTGAAAATATTGAAAACGACCGTCACTATATGACACAAGAATGACAAAATACGGGAATTTTATGAAATCTCGTTCCATTTTTGAAAATCAGCTTTTTAGGTGAATAGTACAATTCGAGGTTCACGAAGATCCTGAAAATCAGTCTCTTTATCCCAATTGCTGATGATTCCTTAAGTTAAAAGCCATTAGACTAGAGATATGGTTATCTAGTGCTGGCTTAACAATTTCAGGGAATCTAGCAATTGTTCATCAGGAGTAGCCATTTCGTTGAAATTCTAATCCGGCATACCGCTTCCCAAAACGCTGGAGTCTTTCAAACTATTACACTCGTACAAATTGGGTCATTCAAGCGCTGATTAAGTGATTTACGTTTTTTAAGACCATTCGATTTGTCACCAACAACGACGAAATACTGTGAAACACTAATAAACACGTGATCACATGTCACATTCACTTATTGTGCTTAAAAATAAATTGTCATTTGATTTGTAGGAACATATATTATGATAATTAATTGCTTAATTATTTCCCGGGGGGGGATGAAAAATTTATTTATCCAAAACATATCTTTTCACTAATCTGCCACTACATCAAACATTATGTTTGGGCTGAATTTAATGATAAGTATCGTATTCTATAGAATATGGATTCATTTTATAATCTGTTTTGTATGAGATTTCTTCCAATTCTATTGATAGCCACATGTCTACTTACACTGTTCGAATGCCCAGCGCCAAAACCTGACGATATAGACCCCGTTAACTGCGACGATGGATACCATCCTTGCGGACCTGATTCCCAAGAGTGCTGTTTGGATACAACTAGTCATGAGTTTTCTTGGAAAATTGATACACTCGGAATGTATGGTAGTTATCTCAAAGATGTCGTAATTATTAATGAAGATGATATATGGGTTGTAGGACATATCCTCATGCCAGATCCAGATTCAAGTTATGATGGTTCGGGAATTGAGCGTTTTAACTCTGCCAGATGGAATGGTATTGAATGGGAGATTCTCAGTATAGAAACTAGGTCACCCTTTGGTAATTATCTAATAAGAGGTAAGCTTGAGACCATTCACTATTTTTCAGAAAATGATGTCTGGGTAACTGGTGAAGGCTACCCTATCCATTGGGATGGGGTTGAATGGCGACTTTACCAATTACACGTTATGGGATTAAATGTGAGTGCTGGCTTAGCAAGCTGGGGTACATCGTCCCAGAACATGTATTTCGTTGGCATAAATGGGGGAATTGCTCACTATGATGGATCTTCCTTCACTAAAATGGAAAGTAATACCTATGTGGATTTGAAGGATATATCGGGGTCTCCAGATGGTGAACATGTTTTTGTTACTGGATATACAGTATCAGGGGAGTTTGCAGGTCATAGTGTTGTTTTAAGACTTGTCAATGATGTCTGGGAAACTCTGTATTATGATATAGGATATTGGCCTCACGGTGATTCATCGGGAGCAGTACTTGGCGTAAGTGTTTATGGTGATAAGGCATACTTCTCAAGAACAGGGGGTTTGTGGAGATACAATTTTACTAATGGCCAATCGATTATTCTTCCAGCAAATGAAAATGGCTTCGACCAACACGGTTATGCTCAGGTAATTATAAACAACCTAAATGATATATTTATCAAAGACCTCGGTTTCTCACTTCTACATTATAATGGTCACACGTGGAAATCAGATGTTAGTAATAACGACTATTTTGGGTGGTTTGGAGTTCATAGCAATAGGTTCGCCTATTTTCAAAATTTGATTGTAATGGCTGGATCCTACAGTTCGGCCGATGGTGGAGGAATAGTAATCATGGGCACAAGATGAATGCACTAAAATTGATTTCAAATGATTAATAAGAACAGGATTTAACCTAATAAAAACTTTAGTAAATCTTATATGTATAGGCAGGAACAAGTAACCACTTAAATAATGTGGGTTCACTCTGATTGAGCCACAAAACAAAAATGGGAGCGTAAAATGCGTTTTAAACTGCGATCTTTAAATGTATTAGTTCTATTCTTAACTGTAATTCAAATGGGAAATGCGCAGGACTCTTTGGTTTTAGCCAAAACGAACACCAGTGCTTTGAATATTCTAGAGGCACAATTTTTAGCCCAATACAATACCGAATATGATGCGGCGGTTGAGTGGGCAAAACAGAATGGAGTTCCCATGCGTTCGGTTGATAGTTCGGGAGCAGTTATGGTGATCGTCGGTTACAGAGATAATGAGCTGTTAGTGAATATAAGTAATAATCATGATGCAGCAAAAACTGTATCCACAAATAAAATTCAGGTAGGCGGTTCATCTGGTCTCAATTTGACAGGGAATGGATTAGTAGCCGCGATGTGGGAAGGTGGAGTAGCGCGATCTACCCATGATCAAATAGTCAACAGAGTATCAATTTTAGATCCGACTGCCTATATTTCAGATCATGCTACCCATGTTGCAGGTACAATGATTGCCTCAGGAATTAATTATGCCTATGCAACAGGGATGGCGACTGAAGCGACGCTCCGAAGTTATGACAATGATGCGGACTATGTAGAAATGACTTACGAAGCGGGTAATGGTCTCGTACTTTCAAATCACTCCTATGGATGGGCATCGGGTTGGTATTATAAAGATGGAGATCATCGCTGGTTTGGGAATACCAGTTATGGTGTCGATGAAGACCACAAATTCGGTCTTTACGGGTATGACGCAGAACGCTGGGATGAAATCGCTTTCAATGCACCATATTACTTGATTGTAAAATCTGCGGGAAATGACCGAGATGATACAGGCCCAGGGGCAGGAATTGATCACTATCATGGTCTAGGCTCGATCGTGTACAATGATACCCATCTTCCAGATGGGGGTTCGACTGGCTATGATTGTCTTCCCCCACGAGCTACAGCCAAAAATGTACTTACTATTGGAGCTGTGGATGATATTGTTGGTGGATACTCAAATCCCTCAGGCGTGGTAATGTCCGATTTTAGCTCCTGGGGACCAACTGATGATGGTAGGATTAAACCAGATTTGGTTGCAAATGGGGTTGATGTTTTGTCATCATTAGGTTTTGTACCGAACTCAAATCCTCTGGTAGCCACTAATGTGAGAATTGGTCCTAAGAGTGGAACCTCGATGGCTGCCCCTAATGTTACTGGGTCTTTATTACTACTTCAAGAACACTTTCAGGATACGCATCTAGGAAACTTTTGCAGAGCCGATGCTCTAAAAGCATTGGTAATCCACACCGCTGATGAGGCTGGAGGTGCGGATGGTCCCGATTATGAATATGGGTGGGGACTACTGAATGCAGACAAAGCTGCTGATTTAATTGGGAATGATTCAGGCAATATCAATGAACTGTTATTGTCAAATAATGAAACATTCAGATTAGAAGTATATAATGACGGCAGTCCATTCAGAGCGACTATTTGTTGGACTGATCCCGCAGGTACCCCACCAGCAAATTCCGTAGATCCTACGGATAAAATGTTGGTGAATGATTTGGATCTCAGGGTAATAGGAAATGCCACTCAGTATTCATATCTACCATACATCCTAAACCCAGCATCTCCTGCTTCTAATGCCGTGCATGGGGATAATGACAGAGACAATGTTGAACAAATATACCTCGATAACCCAAATGCTGGATATTATACTATTGAAGTTCATCACAAAGGCACATTAGTGAATTCTGCTCAAAATTTCGCCCTAGTTTATACTGGCGGAACCGCCAAATATACTGTCTTAAGAGATGTTGAAAAACTGAATAACAATAATCTACTGGATGGTGAGTTGTCCCTCGTTGACAATGTCACAAGTCAAGAGCGTGTCGTATCTTCAATGACTGAGGAACAAGTGAATGTGAGTGGTGAGAAACTTTACTCAGTTCTGACCCATGAGATGAATATTGATGGTCTTGAACACTATAGTTGGAATGCGGAGCAAAACCATAAGCTAAATTGGGAAGATTTAATAGTTACCGAAAGTCTTTTCGACAATGGAATTGATGCTCAATATGCAACACAAAGTGCTGCAACCATTACATCCAATTTTCCAATTGATGTTCAATTTCAAGATCCCTGGTATGTGTCTAATCCGGCCGAAACAAATCCTCGGAACTGGATTCAGCCAGATCAATTGGTACAATTAGATGACCAGATTGGTGCTTCTAGCCAGGTCCAAATCTTTTTAAATCAGAATATATTTGGAAACCCGGATAAACCTATATATAGACTTTATGCACCAGAACTGGTGGCCGACGCTGCAGCAATTTACAGCTTTGATGGATGGACCTCAGGTGTGAATGTCACCTATTGGCCAGATCCATTGAATCCGAGTAATCCAAATTATAAAGCAGTTGTATTCACAGGAGCAAATGCTTCGATTGACGTTAATTACACTGCGGTAAACACTCAGGTTGGCAGTTATTCGGTTCCCCAAAACCAATTATTAACCATACCTGCTAATGCGAACATCAGTTTTAAGAGTACTGATAATCCAGACAATTGGGGTGAGTATAATACCGCACTTGGATTCCAATTGGTTGTTCAAGGAGACCTGGTAATTGAAGAGGGTGCTACTTTGAATGCTGATATGGGAGGAACCTACCGATGGGGTGGGATAGTTGCGGGTTCTGGCAGTCAAATAGAAATTATTGGATCAGAGATAATTAATGCCTATAAGGGGTTTGAGGCTAGGCACAATCAATTTGATGCCGTTATCAGAAATACCGTTTTTAAAGACAATTCGACAGCCATCTGGTTAACAGGAGACTCCAATTATGATAGTGACCCGTTACAAGCTGATATCCGGAATTGCACCTTTTTTAATAGCGATGTCAATTTGCAACAGGCATTTGGTCTAGATCCGTGGCCAGATCCATATTATCAACTGCACATTTCGTTCAGAAATAATATTTTATATTCAGGAAGTGCTTATCTAGGGGCTGAAGATCTCGGCTATAACTATTTATATGATTGTGTTGACAACGGATATTTTGAAGTGACGCAAACTGAAGATCCAGAATTCATCGATGCGGATGGAGGTGATTTCAGGCTCCAGGGAACAAGTCCTTGTATCGATGCAGGAGATCCCAACTCACCCAATGACCCAGATGATGGCCTCTATGCTGACATTGGTGCCTTCTACTGTCCCCAAATCTTGATAGATGATGCCACCACAATTTCTACAAACACAGACTGGTATGGTAAATACACTGTTGAAGAGAATGTAACTGTAGCCACAGGGGCAAAACTAACGATTACCCCTGGGAGTCTGATCCAATTCAAGGATCTAGCTTCAAATTGGGTGAGATTCAATGTTAGTGGTAACCTTGTTGCAGATGGGACATCTACTGCGCCAATCACGTTTACAAGTGCAAGTCTCCCTAAGGAGAAGGCGGACTGGTTTGGCATTCTTATAGCGAGCTCATCAAATGACAATATCACCATTATCGATAATTGTGTGGTTGAGTACTCTTACTATGGAATATATCTAAACGGAACCAGTCCAGATGTCACAAATAGCATTGTTCAAATCAGCAACTATGGATACCGGGGGCAGGCAAACAGCTCTAATGTCTCATCGAACAAGTTCATAGATAATGGGTATGGTGTTTACAACTACGCAGCTTCTACCACCTATGAAAATAATGTTGTTCGTGATAACACAGTACGTGGAATGTATTTTACAGGTACAAGTGTACCTGAAATGTACAATAATACGGTTGAAACTAATGATGGATATGGTGTTTTTTCAACTAACCATGCAGATGTACAATTTGGTACAACGACCGTCTTGGGTTATAATGAGATATTGAGTAACGAACGTTATGGTGTATATGCTAGCAACTATAGTGACCCATTTTTAGGGACTACAGATCCATACAATAGTGCCCGGCGGGGTGGTGGAAATAGCATTGTTGGCAATGATACTCAATATGATGGCTACAATCTCAAAGCTATTAGCAATTCGCATGTTGATGCACAATGGAATTATTGGAATCCAGGTCCAGTATCCTCTACTAATCATGATGGCTCTTCGAGTATTAAGTATGATCACTATCTGTCTGCTCCTCCTAATGCCTCAATACTTGGTTCTACTCTAGCAAGGACAGCGGTGGTTTCACGGTTTGAAGATTGTGCTGAATACGATTTCTTTAATCCTGACACTAACTCAGAGTGTGCTTTATGGTACTGGGCATATGACTTGCGTATTACTGATCAGCTCCCCGTTGCACTTTGGGCTTGGCAGCTATTCGTTGAGAAATATCCGGAGTCCCCAAAAGCCCCATATGCTCTGGTAAAGATAGTCAATTATACACCTGCAAATGAACGAGATGAAATAGTTGATTACCTAATCAGAGTAATGCAAAAAAACACTTCTAACCCAGATCTTAGAACAAAAGCTTTGGAGCTCTCTGTCAGCGAGCAAACAAGAAGTGGGGATTACCCTGGAGCAGTTGGGCAGGCAAGAAAACTCTTAGCACATGCACAAACTGAGGATCAAGAGAAGATAGCTCTCTTTAGTTTGGTTGATTTGCACAAATCCCATCTGAATAACAATATTGTGGCACAACGATATCTGGATATACTGGAGTCGGACTATCCTAACGATGAGTATTCACTATTTGCAGCTGAGATTATGGGACAGGAAGTAGACTGGAATAATTTAGCTAAGCCAAGAGGACAAGAGGAGCAAGAGACTATCTATATCCCCAAGGACTTTGCTCTGTATCCAGCATATCCAAATCCGTTTAATCCAGTTACAACGATTAAATACGATATTCCCAGGGATGCTCGTGTAGAATTGAAAGTCTATGATATTAGAGGTCAACTGGTCCATACCCTTGTATCGGGGATTCGCAGTGCTGGCTGGTATGAAGTTCAGTGGAATGGCAAAGACTCAGATGGTAGATCGTTGCCTAGTGGGCTCTACCTGTATCGACTACAGGCTGGCAAATTTGTCGCGAATGAGAAGATGCTTCTGCTAAAGTAGCATCGTATTGCAGTAAATATTGTTAAATATATGGGCGGTCCTTTCCTGGACTGCCCATATTTGTTTAGAGAACTACATTGAATAATATATTATTATCGAAATGGATTACACCTGAGCGGTTTCTCGCCATTCTGGTACTTGCAATAAGCCTCTCACTTGTCCCGGCATTCATGCACCCCTTTGGCGTCTTTAAGTTCATAGTTTTACGATTTGGGATTCTTCTCTTCTTTGTCTTTATTCCATTTAGGATAAGTTCAATAAAGTGGCATCTTATTGATAAGTTGTTCTTGATCTGGTTTTTCGGGCTGGGTTTGAGTGCGTTGATATATTCGCCTTGGCCACAGGGTGGATTTAAAGTTGAAGGGCTTATACTTTCCGGATTGTTTTATCTTATTGCGAGAACATCTCTATTTGATTTGGACAAATTCCCAAAGTATGCTCTAATTATTGTTCTTCCTGCTATAGTTCAGGCTGCTATTGGCATATCACAGTATCTCAATCTGTTCCCTCCAACATCAAACTATTTTTTAAGCTATGAATCTCAAGTTATTGGTACTGTGGGTGGTGCCAATGTATTAGGGGCATTTCTGTCAGGGTCATTACCGTTTATCTATTATTTCATCCAGAGAAGTAAGGGGAGAATAAGGATCGGATGGATATTGTCTCTCTTGCTGATCGTTATTGCGCTCATTCTAACCAAAAGTCGAGGAGCTTGGGTAGCTGCTATAGTTGGAATTAGCGTTTACAATTGGGAAGCTATTCTTCAGTTATTGAAACCACTGATATCCCGTAACACGATGTTAGCTCTTTTGGTATCAGTGATAGCCGGGATTGCGGCTCTTTTCTTGATAGGTATCTACAAATTAAATCCAGCTTCGGCTTCAGGACGGCTCTATATCTGGTCTATATCCTGGGATATGTTCAAGGACCATATCTGGACAGGTGTGGGTTTTGGAAACTTCGGTCTGAATTGGCTGGAATATCAAGGTAACTACTTTGCTAATCACTCCGGTGATTCATATAAACTAGCGGTTAATCTGGCTTCAGCTCATTGCCAATATCTCCACATTTTAACTGAAACAGGGTTTTTTGGCTTAGGCATATTCTTAACATTTGTCTTGTCCATATTCAATTCTGTAAAAAGAGCGCTTAGAAGCTTAGACCATCGAAATAAACAGATTCTAATTACACTTGTTGCAGCACTTGTGACGCTCTTTACCCACGCTCTCATTGATGATGTCCTAAATCCATTAATTATCAAGCTTCAATTTTTAGTTATCCTGGCTTTGACAGTCTCGATGATAAATACACAGGGGAATTCACATCGGGAGAATGCAAAGGAGCCTAGGAAGTGGTTAAGTTTAGCATTGCTGATACTAATTATACCTCTCACTCTTTGGAGTTGGCACAAATTCAAAGGAGAAACACTGTGGAAACAAGGACACAGTCTAGCTCTGGCTGGCAATTGGAGCGCTTGTATTGAAAAATACGAGGAAGCTCGGATTCATTTGCCCCATAGTGATAGACTAGATTTCTATCTGGGAGCAGCATATTCAAAAACAGGAGAGGCGAAGAAAGCGATTGAGCTTCTCAAGAAATCTATGGAAGGATTCTCTGATAAGAATCAATATATAACTCTTGGGAAAGCCTACATAGATAATGGGGGCTATATACTTGCAGAAGCCAATTTACGGCAAGTTCTGCAATACTACCCAGGTTTACTCTATCCACACTATTTGTTAAGTCAGATTCATTATGAAAATGGAGATCTCATCGGAGCGATGAGTGAACTTCAGATCATCATTGATGCTGAAGAAAACCCATTGAATTCTTCCGCAATAGAGAGGGTAAAGCAGGATGCAGAGGATGCTATGAACATATTAAACGGTCTCAATTCTAATAATCACTAACAAGTATTCCATATTAGGGCAAGCATTCTCTGCTTTACTAAACGCTCTTAAGGAACATAAGCCTTGCTTTTTTAACTGAATATATCATCTTTGACCCTATAATAAATCCAAAGAAGGTGCTATAATTGTATATACGTTATACAAATGAAAGTTTTGCTTGTGTGATTAGCTGTGCACCTGTATCTTTTGATAAGATGCATGAGAATAATGATAACTCTAGGATAACACCTATAATATTCAATCAAAGATTCATGATTACAGTTCTGATGAGTGTTGGATCAGTTTAAGCGGATTTGGAAATAACCTCATCCTCTTTGGTGTTGGCTGGAGTCTTGGTAAGAGATGATGAACTATGCATTGTATCATACTACGTCACTTACAAGAACTGTCCAGCTTACTCGCGAAGTAAATCTGGCACTCTTTTCTGGGGGAACTAATTTGGACTCTATTGCCATCCTAAGCTATTTAAAGCCATCCTAAGCTATTTAAAGCCATCCTATAAAACTCTCGCTACACTTTTCTTTGCCATAATCATTCTTGGAGTTTTGGGTGGCTGGTTTATAACTAAGAACACTGAACAAAGATTCGCCCTCCAGACGGAAATTGACAAAGCCCAAGACGGTCGAACAGATGCCATACTGAAATCCATAATTGCAATGAAGGGTAGTATTGAACAGTTCGCATTTAACCGTCTTGCTTCTTGAACAAATTGCATAGGCTGAGAGCATCCCTGATCAATTTAACAGATTCAGAGATCTTGTTTTATAGATATCCTTAAAATCTGCATCACTGCAAATACACCTACCCGTTTTATCTTTCTCTAAAGTGTGATTGTATGGATTTATACTATCAGTGATGTTTAACAGTGGGTATATGTGTGTTTGATTTTTAAAACCAGCTTCTCTTAATCCAGCTTTTTGAATAATTAATTCAGTTGCCAATAGTATCCCAGCAAGTGTTGATTGAAAAGCTAGTGGTGCTTCAATCTCAATCGAATTTTCTTCTGATTCATTATTAACAAGTAAATATCCACCACATACAACAGTTGTATAAAAGTTGCTAAGGTTCATACCTGCATATTGCTGGAGCTCCTTCTCCTCGACTGAGTTGGCCTTAGCAACTAGTTTTAATAGATCTGTATCGACTGGTTTGCTATAATATAAATAATCTCTAACCTTTCTCTCGTGGTCAGTAATCTTTAAATTTTCAGCCATTACCATAGAATAACTTGCCACTTTCTCTTGCGGCACAAATCCACAGGATAGACATGCAGTCTCTAAAAAATCTAGATGTCTTGAAATACCGATTAGATTACTTTCTGTATACGCATTTAGTATATGCTTAGGCAAAGAACTTTGTATCGCAATTCTATCTTTTGCGGAATCAACAGCAACACATACCATGCTATTTTCCCAGTTCATAGCTACATTTAGATACTCTGCCCAATTCCCTACAAACGGTTTAACATTAATTCCTTGCTCTTTCAATAAATCCCCTGCAACCTCTACCTTAGCAAGGTCAATATGCTTTTCTTCTATCAGACAATATCTTTGCATATTTGAAGGTTCAATAGTTTCAGGATCAATTATTATTATTTCTCCAGATACGTCTGGCAAGTTGGACAGTGCCCATACGAAACCGTTCCCAATTGCTCCAAATCCAACTAGTTTTGTATCACTAATGTCAACTTCGCCAATTTCTTGTCGTTGAGGTTTTTTTGACGATGAGAAATTAATAAGTGATAAGTTAATATCATTATCTAGACTGCATTCATCGATTAACTCTTTAAATATGAATTTAAAAACATTTGACAGCCCAATACATACTGAAGCGCCTGCAGCTAGGGGGTTACCTGTGTTGGCACTTCCAGTTGGATTATCTAGAGATAGTTTCGCTATCCAATTATCTGACCCGATATAGACAGGTTGACATCTATCGTGATCTATTTTTGTTAACCCAAGTATTAAAGCAATTGTGGAAGGATCATTTGTTAGCTCAATATTTGAATTAATTGCCAAAGCTGTTTTTGATAAATTTTCAACTAATGACCTATTTGCACCACTTAAATCAGTAATTTTTAACCTCGGGTAGAGTCGACTTAGTAAAGATATCGCTAGCTCTATAGAGACACGACCTTCGCCCTTCACAATGCTATCATCAAAAGCCAACTCTACAACGTGAGAATTTAGAATTGATTCGAATTGGCTATAATTAGCGCTCTTGAAAACTTGCGAAAATGCTAGAAAATCTTTTGAAAAATAATTTGCTAGACCCATTGTAATTCATCACTGATGGTAATAGTTTTCCTTACTTCGGCACTACTTAATTGCTCCCATCTTTTATCAGGAGACAATCTATATATAGCCCAATTCTCAAGATTTATCGGGTCAGCAGCAAACCTTGGCACCACGATCGAGACACCTCCAATAGTTGCTACAATTGGAGAAGCATCATCTGCCTCAGAATGGTAAGCTTCATTTGGGTGGCTGTGGATTTGAGCTATGATTCGTAAATTATTTTTATGCAATAAAACATTTATTCTATGCAACTCATCTCCGTCAACTGCATACATAAGACCATATTCCATCTTATAAGCGGTTTGCTGCGGAACAATAGTATGACTCACAAGAAATCTCTCACCATCGTTCTGACCAGCAAACAGGGCAACGCCTTCAACACCTTCTTGCCCAGCTCTTCGCATAAACTCGTAAGCGTCTTCAACACAATTAGCAGGTATTATAATTTCTCTAATTTTTTGAAACCCACTCATTTGGAAGGAAATTCTATCTGCTGGTTGAATCCAATGACATAATTTATTCCATAAGACTTAACCGTGGGAGTAGAGTAACTGTAAAGCTGATCAAGGATAAATCCCAAACGCCCTTCACCCCTCTTCCGGTAGAGAAGCCAAGCGTCTCCAGTGTGTGCAGGATGATCATGATATTCCTTTATCCCTGGGATACAAAAGAATGGAATCTCGTTTTCAGAACCTTGAAGCAAATCTTGTTGTTGAATTTGGACTGGCAGCCCCGGCTGAATTACCTCTGGTACCTTCGCTTGAATAAATTTCATCCCCACCTCTTTCTTTGTGAGAAACTTTCCTGTGAATGGGCAAATGAATTTTAGGGATGGTGGTTCTACATCGTAGTTGGTAAAATCAATCCTTACCGCAAAAGAAATAGCAGAAGGTTTTAGCTTCGGGAGAGCGAATAAGAATTCTATCGTTGGATGTGTCTCACTGATTAAGAACACGCCCTTTTTGCGCCATAATTCACTTATTTTAACAAAGTCTTTTAACTCTTCGTCATATTTCCTTTTTGTCACGTCTGGATGGGTATACTGAAGGTTATCTGTCACCGCCTTGCCCCGCCTTTAAACTAATAAATATTTTGACACCTTCTGGAAAATTAAAGGATTCCACTTTTTGTGAAATGTCCAATTCATTATCGTCCAATTTCACTTGCCAGTCTGAAAGTGGTCTGCCAGTGTTTCCTGACTCTGCCAATGCTTTTTCAACAGATACCTTTAGCGGTTGGTGAACATTTACCTTGGTAATTTCAATTTCTGTTCCATTTACAATAAATGTCAGTGAAATTTGATTCGGACTTTTTTCATTTTTCCCCATAATTTGCTCCTCATTTTTCGTGTGCTTTGATTCTGATTCTGATTCAAAACCAACATGACCTTAAACAGCTGATACCCCAATAAATGGCAGTTAAACGACTTTTTAAGTTGATATTTTCAACCCATTGCTGAATGCTTAGTAACATTTGCAGATAATCCACAAATTGTCAAACGGTATACAAATGTAGATATTATGTATAGTTATGCAATGATAATTTCCATTGGATTGTCTACTGGATGATTTAAGAAGCTCGACCTATTCTCTCGGGAAATTTATCTGGTTCAAAAAGTGAAAAATTAAAGAAGCATAACATTCCAGTTCTAGGATGTGATAGGATCTATGAGCAGATAAATGGAAGCAGGATAGAAGTTCACAATAAAATGATAGATTTCTCTCCACTTGCCGGCAAATATATACTTGTGGTCAGGAAAGTTTGTGTTGTTTCCTGCTACGCCTTCTGGGCTGTTATAGATAAAAAAATTGGGTCAGGGTGGTTGTAAGACAAATAGAAGGAGGACAATTCAACTTTTTGAGCTTAACACCAGATTGGTCAATAAGGATAATTGGAAACAGGAAACAGAAGATATTGGGATCAAAATAGCTACTTAATACATAACAAAAACGGCTTATTTTAAGCCGTTTTTGTTATCTCTATTCTTCCGCTTAGGACAAAGGTCTATTGACTGAACGGAGCTAGGCTCACAGGCACAGGTGTATTATACCAGAAAGGTACAATACGCTAAATTATGTTTAAAACACTTTCCATTCAAAGAATAATAATAGTGATTTTTCAATTTTGATAATTTGCAAAAAGTAGTAGGATTATTGATACAGACCATCAGGAAACGGTCTGCATCAAACTTTCTAATAATTTACCAGAATTAAGCTTGTTAGAAATCCTCTTTATCGGTTGTGAATCGAGATGATATGCCAGCACTTGACTACCTTTGACACCTTCATTATGAGATGTTAAACTTTCTTCGCAATTCACCGTCATTTTTCGAGAGTTAGCTCGAAGCGATTGTACCAACCTTATTTTAAGCAATACTCGGTCGTGACACGATAAGCCCTTTTTTAGGGACTTTTTTTGTGAAAGCTCAGGATTAAATTGGTGTTCAGACTTGTATGGCAGGTATGTGCATTATTAGAATGTGTAGATGAATATTGTTACCGCTATCATTTTGGATTGAATTATATTCTGCCAGTAAGGACTTTAAACTGAGGAGGAAATATGCTCAAGCTAAGAGTTGCAACCATTCTAATTGGAATATCAATGTTGGTATTCCAATGCACAAATTCACCAGTACCACGACCCTCACAGAATGAGAGTATGCGAATTGAGTTCGATATAACAAGGGTGGCTAAGGCTTCATTCGAGCAAACGATAACTTATGATCATTCTGAGGCTCAGAATAATTTAATTGTGTCCGAAAGTATAATTCGAGAGCTTGAAAAGCAGGGTATTGTCAAAACATTTGAGCAAAGAAAGTGGATGATGAATTTCCACCAGCTCTATTTCTTCAGTGGCAAAACCAATATGCATAGTGAGAATTCAATCAAACAAAGCCTCACTGAGTATAATAATCTTGTTCCATTTCCAGGTACTTCGGAGGGGATATTACAAATCTCAGAGGAAGTATCAATTGTCTGGGTAATCATGCAAGATGTTGATAATATCGAAGAGGGCTCCTCCAAATTTCATAAGATTACTACTCGTCAGGATTTGCTTGACAATATCAATGATTATATCTACTTCGCAAAGAAGCATAACAAGAGATTACTAATCACTGCATGTAATGAGGATCAGTCTGAATGGTACCACAAGGATATAATATTTAATGGAAAAAGAGTTAAGGAATCGTTGTATAACGTTCCTGACCGACATGGAACGGATTTGGGAGCGGAAATCCCATTATAAGCGATTGTTTTATTGTTTGAGTTCAAAACCCAGAGCGTTTTTTCCATCATATTCGTTAAGAAATGTTGATCTCAAATTAAAGAGCGTTCCTATTAACTAGGAACGCTCTTTGTTACGTTATTTCTTGTTCAATCCTTTCAGGTAGATCTCTAACTTTTCATGCATGTTCGCTCTGTCACAAAGCATTAACACATATACAAAACCATTGCTTTGCGTGCGATGTAACACTTGACTTGATGAAAGAAAAGCTGTAGAAAAATCGTTAAAGAATGTTTCATAGCTCTCCAGCGGTCCTTCGTAGTACACATATACTTTTTCACCAAAGACATCAAGATCTGTCAAGTAGATTTCATGAGTGGAGAAAATAATGCCAGGATCTTTCAAATCGTTCAAAAAAACATATGCCCAGTATGGTCTAACTTGGTGTGTTACGTTGGCATTGGGATGAAGAGTGCAATTACTTAGTACTAATAGTAGAATTACACTTGTAATAGCTCTTATTCTCATTTTCTCCTCCTTTTTCCTTCGATTGTTAAATGTTCAATTGATTTACAACTCTACCATAGGCGGGTAGATGTGTCAATTAGGTACAGTCGTATAGATTGTTTATAGGGTCGTTATTATCGGAAACATGGATGTTATTCAGATTGAGGGGGCAAGAGTTGCTTAACAAATAACAAAAATGGCTTATAAAAGCCGTCTTTGTTAATACGTGTTTCTTTTTGTTGTGAAATAACTTTTTTTGATAATTCGTAAAAAGTAGTAGGGTTATTGATACAGACCATTATGAGACAGTCTGTATCAAACTTTTTATCAATTTACCAGAATTTATTTTGTTGGAAATCCTTTTTTTCAGTTTTGAATCAAGGTGATATTTCAGAACTTGACCATTCTCGACATTCTTAGTAAAAGGTGCTAAACTACTTTTACAATTCACTGTCATTTTTCGAGAGTTGTCTCGAGATGGTGTACCATTACTCATTATTATTCACATTTCACCGTCTTGCGCTAAACGCGACACATGATGAGGTATAGTGTAAGAAAGGTTTAGTGGGAGCGCGGATAATAAAAACAGCTGATATGGCTGTTTTTTAGTTTTTTCACCTCTTCCTTCTGGAATGGTTACTTGATACAATATTAGTATGACTGAGTACTATTCCTTATTAGAAGATTTGATGAAGTTGGCCGATTTATTATTGGACTCACACGCTTTGCCTAAAAATGAAAAAGAGTCGTTGTTGTTATTTTCGGTGGGCAAAACTCATAAAACTCTAAATGCTATCATTTTGCTATGTAAAAATGGTATGGGGCAAGATGCAGCTATTTTATCTAGGTCTATTTTTGAGCTATCATTAATTAGTGAGTATATTATTACTGACAGAACCGACCGTAGAAGTAAAAGGTTTTTTTCATATGATTGGATTCAAAGAAAAAATATGATTAAGTACTTGGAGGGTACTCCTGAATTTGATCAACACATTACACCTTTAGAGCGATCTGAAATTATTAATGTTGAAAAAAAAGCAAAGGAAGCGCAATTAGAATTTGACTATAAAAATTTCACCTGGAGAGATAAGAGTTTGTATAATATAGCTAAAGATTTAAATAAATTGATTCTATTTAGTACGGCCTATCAAATACAATGTACTCTTGTACATTCAAATCCAAGAGCAGTAAATTATTACATCAAAGAAGAGGATGGTGGTATGATTGTAGATTCTGGTCCTAGTAATGATTTCATTGAAGAAACTCTAGCGTCTTCATTTATTGCATACCATTCAATCTTAGAATTGTTTAATGATCATTTTAAAAAAGATAAATCGCGAGAATTAAAGATTTTATCTAGGCAATTTCAACAATTAGTGAAAAGGTAAGATTTGTGGACGGATGTTTTATAAATCAAATTACAATACGTCATGAGATGTCATAATTTTAACAAAAAGTAGTAGGGTTATTGATACAGACCATCATGAGACAGTCCGTATCAAACTTTTTATTAATTTACCAGAATTAATTTTGTTAGAAATTCTTTTTTTCAGTTTTGAATCAAGGTGATATACCAGAACTTGACTATTCTCGACATTCTTGTTAAAAGGTGCTAAACTACTTTTACAATTCACCGTCATTTTTCGAGAGTTAGCTCGAGATGGTGTACCATAGACACTTTTCTTACTCTGAATCACCTGTTTGAATGGAGAAAGTGCCTTTATTTCAAGGCTTTTTCCTTCTAAAAAGAGGTTCGAGGTAGTGAAATTAACCATATCAGCCAATTCGGCTGTTTTTGGTTTATTTTCAGCTGTAGAAAGCCGTTTCATTGGTTCGAGGAATTTTGAAATGAGTTTTGATTTACCTGTATTTCCCTGACTTAATTCTTCAATTCTCGTTCTAATCTCAACTTGCTCCTCAACTATTTTCACCTTTTTCCGATTGTAGACACATTTTTCAATCAAACCATCGATCACAGCATCAGCTAATTTGTCTAGTCTTTCATCAAGAGCCACATTTTTAAAATTAAGCTCTTTTAGAATCTTTTTTGTTAAGCCGTTTCTCTCTTCACTGAATTTCAAAGCACCATATTCGATTTCTTTTAGCGCACTTTCAGGTAAAGAGATATCATAGCAATATTGTCGTAAAGCATTTTCTAGCTGTTCTTGCCTGATGGTCTTTGTAGGACAACCTTTGGTATGACAGCGATAATAAATATGACCTTTCTGTTTCTCAGCAATCAGACAATATCTACAATGTTTACAGCGAATTATTCTTCTGAAAGGATAATCATGTTTCAATACTTTTTTTATCGTTTTTCCTGTCAAAACATCCTGGGCTTTGTTAAAAAGCGTCTTTGTAATAAGAGGTTCATGTGTTCCTACAAAGACTTCATTTCTAGCTTTGATCCGTATTACTCCAATGTAGAAAGGGTTTTTTAGAATATTGGCAATGCCGTTTTGGGTAACATTGCCCCCTTTCTTACCTCTCAAGCCTTTTTTCTCCATTTCTTTGGCTAAAGAAATAATTCCATATTTGCCTGTACTGTACAATTCAAAAACTTCTCTTACTAAGGATCCATAAACTGGGTGAATGACTTTGTTTTTGCCCTTGCCCATATCCTTGTATCCGACGGGTGCTGGCAGGGGATATAGCCCTTGTTTTAGCCTTCCATAGAACCCTTTGAGAACCTCCTGACGTAGGTTTCTGATAAAGTGGGTAGACATTGCTGCCATAATGTCAGCAGGAAGACGTGAGGTTTCATCAGAAAGGTTGATTCCATCAGAGACAGAATAAAAATCAGTTCCAGTATCGGCGAGAAGATTGATTCTATTCCAATCCCCATAGTTGCGACTTGACCTATCTATTTTATGAAAGCAGGTTCCGTCTGCTTTTTTCAGGCTAAGAAGCTTCATCATTTCATTGAAAGCTGGACGACCTTCTTTAGCAGCAGTTACTTTTTCTTCAAACCAGCGAATGATCACCAGATCATTCTTTTTAGTAAATGCTTCAATGACTGACTTTTGTTCAATCAAGGAGACGCCATCTCCTTGCTTATTCGTTGATACTCTAACGTATCCATAAACTTTTTTCATATATTTAGTTTGTAATGCACAATTGGTTAATAAATAACCCTACTATCCAAATAGTAGCATAAGTGCTGTTATTTGCAAGATTTGGGCGTCTCATCGCGTTTCTGGTTGACTCTTCGAATCTGAAAGTTCAAATATTCGCAAAAATTATCGTGCGCTTCTTGAATTTCTATTTCGGAGGATCCTTTCATCAATTCTCTTATGAATGTGTAGGGTTCTCTTCGTTTTGTAAAGTCAATGTTTAGCATCTATTCATTCTTACGCATCCCCAGGAATTAGAAAAGGCGGTGACATGGATATGTTGTTTCGCATTACACTGCCATCGTGATTTTTGGGGAGGGGGTGTATTTTTATAGAAGTTTCAAGAGTTTCTATAAAATCCTGGAATAAGTATCAAAAAAAGCCATCGTTTAACGACAGCTTTTTAGTTTGTACCTTACGTCAGTTATAGCAGATTGTGATCTGCAAAACTGAAATGCGCAAGACCTCCTACAATGATATGATCTAATACAGAAACATCAATAGCTTCTAAAGCTTTCGCAAGTTTCCGGGTCACTGCGCGATCGCTTGAGGAGGGATTGATATCACCCGAAGGGTGGTTGTGTGAAAACATGACGGCTCCAGCACCTAATTCAAGGACTCTCTCAATTACCTCTCTGGGATAGACTGCGCTGGTGGCAATGCTCCCCACAAAGAGAACTTCCGTCCTAAGCACTTGAAATTGGGTATTTAGGAAACAGACTACAAAATGCTCACGCTTACTTGCATGGGCATAGTACCCCCGAAAATGATCAGCAGCGATTCTGACATCTCTGAGGGACTTACCAACTGAAATAGTAAAACGCCTAACATATTCCTCTTTGATCACCTCATCTTCCACCCAGGCCAGATAGCTGGATGCTTCTTCCTTTCGTTGTGCATGCTCAAACATATCTAGGGAAGACATACTTGGCTCCATTATTTCTCACGAAAATGACACACTTTGCGACATAGACATTTGTCATACTTACCTCCTTTTGGGGTATAGGGTTAGAGTGTGAGATTCTGGCCAGTAGTTTTTAGCCAGATCTTATGTACATGGTCACATTCTCGCACATCTACCAAGATTTAAAACGACGGTGAACTGCTCAAGTATTTTGGGTGTTCACCGTCTTTTGATTGTTTTTAAAACATCTATACTGCTTTTAAGTATGATGAAGGATAAAAAACAATTCAAACGTGCCTTTATTGTTTCAGCAGTTCTCCCTGATAGGAGGCTTGTGGAAACGGTGCTAAATCCTCAAACGGGAAGTCTTGAATTTGTTATTTATAATAATGGTAAGACGACAAAAATAAAAAGCGTAGCTGATGGAAAAGGGCGGATGTTGGTTCCACTTTCTGCTAATAATGCTCTCATTAGAAATAGATTGGTTTCTTTTCCTAGCGAACCAATACCGTATGAATCAATTGAAAAGCTCGTCAGAAGAATTCAAAGCTTCATTCACCAGTATGTTGACCTGTCCAAAGATTTTGAAACAATCGCCTCGTACTATGTTCTTCTAACCTGGGTTTACGAACAATTCAATGAAATACCCTATTTAAGAAAAATTGGAGATTACGGTTCAGGAAAAACAAGGTTCCTGAAAGTGCTAGGCTCTATCTGTTATAAAGGTGTTTTTGCGGCTGGTGGTACTTCAACAGCAGCTCTATTTCATATTATAGATAAATACAAAGGTACATTAATCATTGATGAGGCTGATTTTGTGTTTTCAGATGAAAAATCAGCAATCGCTAAGATATTGAATAACGGTAATGCTTCTGGCTTTCCTATTCTTCGTGTGTCAGTAGACAGGAAGGGGAGATTCACCCCTATATCCTATGATGTCTATTGTCCAAAAATCATTGCCTCGCGTCATAATTATCATGACCAGGCTCTAGAATCACGTTTTATCACAGAAACGTTTCGACCAGTAGAGATCAGAAAAGAGATTCCTATTACTCTGCCTGATGATTTTGAAATGCAAGCACAGGAATTAAGAAATCAACTGCTTATGTTTCGGTTTGAAAATTATAAAAGAATCAAGAAATATACTTTCCCAGAAGACATGATCTTGGAAGGGAGAATCAAACAAATCTTTGCTTCCATACTCGCAGTAGTACCCAATACGGAAGACAGGGAACAGATTCTAGAAATAGCCGTAGAGTACAACCAAGAAATGAAACATGAGAGAAGTCAGAATATTGAAGCACAGGTTTTGACCATTATCAAACAGTTATCCAAGAAAAATGAAATTCTTTCTATTGGGAATATTACAGCGGAATTCTTGAAGGAATATTCTGATTATTACTACAAAAGAATTACCGCCAAGTGGATTGGTTTCGTGATTAGGAATAAATTGAATCTAAAGACGTACAAATCTCACGGGATTTTTGTTATTAATCCAGATTCTCATCATTTGCTTGCTTCGCTCTATGAACGCTATAGTATCTAATTAACATCCCCCAAATCCCCAAAGTCGTGGAGCTAAGAATAGCCTATAGATTCACTCTAGGATGTGGGGGATTTGGGGGACTTTAATCGAGAATAGGAAGAGAGCCTATCTACCCATTTGAAGTATCCACAGTATTTCCCCAAATTCAGGAAAATGTATAAACTTTTGTTAGTAGTTCTCTGTCTGTTTCGAAAATAGAGATGAACATAGAATGGTAAGTAGCAAAATCAGCTAACAAAACATTATGAAAAATAAAAATCATTTCAACTACACCAAGGTCTGTCGCAAGCGGACGGGTTTAAGTCAAAGTGAACTTGCCTTTCTTATGGGAATGAAATCATCCAGCTTTATTTGCCGAACAGAATTAGGAAATGAAATATCCAGTCTGTCCAAAGCATTGTCATACAACATTCTGTATGATAAGCAAATGCCCAAGTTGTTTCCAGAATTATCTATAAAAGTGGCAATGCAGATATTTAGTAGAATTGCTAAACTCTCTAGCCAGTTGGAAAAACAAACGACAACTCCTCAGTCGAGGAAGAAAATGGAAGCATTGGAAAAAATAGCTATCAGGATTGCTAGTAAATACAAGAATATATGAATACACCAGAATATCAAATAATCCCTATGAATTCCCACAATGAAAGCGAAAGAATCTTATCTATTTATTTGACATATCGAGGCTTCGGCTTTGTTGTCTTTGAAGATCCAGAAACAGTGTTGGATTGGGGGCATTCTTCTGTTGAGGGGCAAGATTATGAAATATTTAAAAAGAGAATTACATCTATTACTAGATATAGCAATATTGAAACAGTTCTATCGTTTTCAGCGAAAGACAGACCCGCTCACATTCAAAAAAATATCCACGCTCTAAAGGGTATTTGTAAGAAAGAGAATATTGATTGTTTCATTCTTCCTAAAGACGAAATTAATACAGTATTTGGATTATTCGGTTCCTTTACAAAATATCAAAAAGCTGGGTTAGTAGCTTCTTATCTACCCGATCTCGCATATAAACTACCTCCCAAAAGAAAGCCGTGGCAGAGTGAAGATTTACGTATGTCTATCTTCGATGCTGCCTGTCTTGCACTTACATATTTCTACAAGAAGCAGTAGAAATACCTCTGTTCTTTTAACATCCCAAAATATCAGGAGAAAAGCTATGAAAAAAAGTGAGCTAATCGCTCAACTCAATGATGTATTCCGAAAAACGGGAGAGGGTGGAAAAATATATATGACCCGTGGAATTGCCTGTTTAGATAGAGAAATTCAGACGAAAATAATCGAAGCCGTTCGAGATTTTAATGAATTCACTAAAGATAACGATCCTTACGGTGAACACGATTTTGGAATCTTCAAGATTCCAGGAAAAATCATTAACTGGAAAATAGATTGTTATGATCTTAAATTTGAATACGGTTCTGAGAATCCAGCTGATTCTGAACAAACCAGAAGAGTGTTGACGATTATGTTGGCGGAGGAATATTAGTCATAGAAAGGAGGTTAAAAGAGAAGAGCTGTTAAAATTAATGGCTCTTTTTTCTTTTGTTGTAGTCATTGGTCAATAGACATAATGACGGTTATTTTCTCTCGCAATATTCTGGTAGATTTGTTATAATCCAATCGAGGCTTTCGTATAGTATTATGAGATGTCCTCGTTTCTTTTGTGAAAACAGATTATGCTATCTATAAATTCCTATAAATCGTTATTCACCAAGAATATGCTAATCGATTATTACCTATTGCATTCGAGGGGATTGGGGAAAAAGAAATTGCTAAAGAAATTATTTGTAGTAAAATATACGATAAGTTAAATGATTGTATATATTTATCAAAAAAAATATGGTATTGTTAAAATTTAGTATTCATACAAAGTGTTCAAAATGAAAGCTTTTATCGGTATAAGTATAAATAGTCCCTATTTTTCACACCAGAATCTTTTGAATTATGTACGCTATATTGACGGTATAAATAATTTAAATGTTTCTGACTTAGCTTTTTTAATTGGAGACACTCCATACGCACTAACCCACTCTGTCCTAAATCAAATAAGTATCTCGAAATCACATCAGATAGTTAAAAATAAAGGTAAAGACTTTGTCAGACTGATAAATAATATTCTAGAAAAGGAAGTGGGACTAAGTTTTAGTACAAGGGTTTTTACTTGGGAAGACATAACAAAATGTGATTTTTATAATGATCTTTATACCAAAACTTTACGGCTGTATTATAATAATTCGGAATTTAAGAAACAGATTAGAAAGCAAGTCTTATTAAATTTAGAAAAGAGTTTAGTAAATAAAGATCTGAATGAATTTGAATTTTCATTGTTAGATTATTATATGATTGATGAAATAGCTGGTCTTCTTACGATGTCCGAACATTTTCAATATCAATACGAGATATACCCTGGTCAAGATTTGTTTATATTAGAAAAAATAATTGCAAGAGAGTTTGATCTTTTGGATAAATATAATCGTGAGTTTATAGAATTGAGGTTTTTATAATTTGGATATTGTAAAATTTACAATCATTATTGCATTAGTAGCGATTTCGATAGTGTATTACATAATCGCTTATAGAACAATGCCAAAAATTAAGAAATTAAGTGATTTCTTTCTTTCTGGGAAAGCTCTAAACAACCGTTCTGTTTTTCATTCGACTTTTGCACAAGGAATGTCTTTGGCAACTGTATTTATTGCTTTTCTTCAATTAGCTGGTGTTTTGAAGGGAGTATTAATCTGGGCTTCATTGACATATGCAGCCGGATGGTTTGCATTCGCATTTCTAAGCAAAAAAATTGCCAATCAAAAAAGTATTGGCACACTTCATGACTTTTTAGGTCAAAAATTCAATTCCAATACAATTGTTATTATTACATCTATCGCAACTTCCCTAGGATTCGTTGGAATATTAAGTACTGAATTGATTGTAGGCAGTAGCATATTCTCTAATTTAAATGTCAACAATGTGAATTTCTTTTATTATGGTTTGTTTTTCATTACTCTGTGCATTTTGATTTATACTACGCTAGGGGGTTATAAAGCCGTTATAAAGACCGACATATATCAATCCTACTTAATATATGGAGCAACTCTTGCCCTTGTTGTTATTAGTTTGATTATATTAAAGAATGAGCCTACTATTACAATAAAACAGACTTTTTCTGACTTTTTTAATTTTAAAGCATCTTCTGGTCTCTTATTGCTAAATTTGTTCCTAATAAATGCTTTATTCCCATTTGTTGATATGTCGGCTTGGCAACGGTTAATCGCATCTAAGAATGCAAAAGAAAGTAAAAGGGGTACAATTAAATCCTCTATTGCGTTTATGGTGACATGGTTAATATTAATCTTCGTTTCGATATTAATTACATATAAAGTAAATGCAGCATCTCCTGATGGCGGTTTATTTGAAATGTTCAACTTATTGTCAACGTATAACATTAATAGCAGTATAATATTTGTTATTACTTTTGTTGCTTTTGCTGGATTTATTTCTGCCATGTTGTCTACATCAGATAGCTTTCTTATTTCAACATCACAAACTTTATCAATGGATATTTTTTATAAGAATACTAATAAGTCAGATAAATACATCATTTCCAGAGCAAGAATTCAATTGTTTCTTATTCTATTAATTGGTGTTTCGCTTTCATTATTACTCTATAAGTCGGGATTTAAAATTGTTGATTTGATATTCTCAATATATGGTGCGACGCTCGCTTTATTTCCACTAGTACTTGTTGCTTTTTTCAATAAAAAGCCTGAAAAATTAAAAAAGTGGGGGATGATTTCAGTTGTAGTTGGAATAATATTGGCTTGGCTAAATGGGTTTTATTCTGTATTTTTGCCCCAAAATATAGATATTTTAAATTATTTTCATCAAGGTTTACTTTCATGGTATAAAAATCCTTCAACATTCAATTCACCTACAATAGCTGTCTTTTCTGCGACAATTATTATTCTTATTGGATTTATATTCAATGCATTCAATGAATATAAGGAAAATAAATAATGGAGATATTCGCATTCTTAGCAGTATTAATTCCTTTATTTATTTTTCTAATATCAATTGGTAGTCAGATTAAAGATAAGGTAGAGGATGAACTGGAAAATGTAGAAATATTTAACAGAAGTGAGACAAGTTTTGAAAAATTATTAAGTTATAACAAATTAGATGTTCTGTATGATCAATTGATATTGTTCTATACTTCTAATTTATTAATTACAGGTCTATTACTATTATCTGCATCTGCATATAAAACTACACTTAATTGTATTCCTTTTTTACTTATAATTATTTTGATTTATATTCCTTCGGTCGCAATAACATACTTGACGTACCGATATTTTGTAAATGTAAGACTCTTGAAGAAAATATAACGAACATCGCTTTAAATGATATTGCTAATGGCAGCATAGTGCTGAATATACGAAATCATATTTGCTTATCGTCACCACAACCATATTCATTGCCATCTATTCATTGCCTGATTATCTTATCTTGCAACAACCCTGAAGGAGAGAAATGGAAGGTAAGAATAAAAGAGTTGGGGTGTGGATTCGAACCAGTACAGACTTAGATAGTCAAAAAGAATCACCAGAACATCACCTTGAAAGAGCTAAAGCCTATTGTTCTTTTAAGGAATGGGAAATTGTCAAAGTTTATGATCTCTCCGCTACATCAGGAAAATCTGTACTAGGTTTACCTCAAACCAATGAAATGATTTCGGACATAAGTTCTGGAAAAATCACAGGACTAATATTTTCAAAATTAGCTAGACTCGCTCGAAGTACTAGAGAACTATTAGACCTAGCAGATATATTTAATCACAGTAAGGCTGATCTGATTTCTCTTGGAGAAGCTATAGATACGTCTACTCCTGCTGGAACACTTTTCTTTACTGTATTGGCCGCACTCGCTCAATTTGAAAGAGAAGAAATATCTGATAGAGTCAAAGCCTCTGTTCCTGTTAGAGCTAAACTAGGCAAACAAACGGGAGGAGCTGCTTGTTTTGGCTATAAATGGAAAAACAATCAATTACAAATTAATCCAGAAGAAGCTCCTATTGTCAGAAGATTATTTGAAGTATTTCTAGACACAAAAAGAAAAAGAGCCACGGCCAGAATACTCAATGAAGAAGGATACCGTACACGTAGTGGTTCTAAGTTTAGCGATACCACAGTTGACAGATTATTAACCACCACTACTATGAAGGGATTACACCGAGCTAATTATAGTCGTAGTCGTGGTGAGAAAAAAGCCTGGGATTATAAACCTGCTTCTGATTGGGTCTTTACAAGAGTTGATGCAATTATTGATGAAGATACATTCGACAGAGTAAATGATTTCTTAACCACACAAAGAAAATCTAAAAAGAAGATTGCTAGAGTTCCTGTCAAACATCTCTTCACTGGTTTTGTGGAGTGTTCTTGTTCAGGAAAAATGTACATCCCAAGTAAATCATCAGCCTATGTTTGTAGAAAGTGTCATAAGCAGATTGACAAGCATGATCTAGAATCTATTTACATTGAGCATTTAAAAGAATTTTTAGTTTCCAAAGAAGAAATAGAAAAATATGTCTTAGAAGCAAATGAATCTTTTCAGAATAAGACACGTGAATTGGAATTACTAGAAGCTGAGGGAAAAAAAGTTAAAAATGAAATGGATAAGCTCTATGATTTATTTATTTCCGATTCTATTGGAAAGCCAGGCTTTGAGAGAAAACATCGACCATTAGAAGAGAGATTGATACAAATAGATACTCAAATTCCAAACCTACAGGGAATGGTTGATGCTATTAAACAGACTAATCTTTCCTCTCAACAAATATCCGAAGAAACAGGTCAGTTATTTCAAAGATGGGATAAATTGAAGAAGGATGAAAAAATGAAAATTATTGAAACAATTACTGAGAAAATAATTGTGAGTGATAATGAAGTTGAGCTACAACTTCACTATTTACCTTTTACTCATAAAATCTAAAACAACCAAACCGTGTTAAGGAGAATGATAAATGTCCTCATTTAGTAAAAAGCTCACAACATGGCAATACATGAGCAAGGATTCATGGCACTAAGCAAGATAAAGTTGGCTGGGTAGGTGAGACTCATACTTGCGCGACTTATGGTGACTTCAGTGTTTTCCAGGGGTTGACGTAAGACTTCCAGGACATTTTTCTGAAACTCAGGCAACTCATCCAGGAATAAAACCCCATGATGGGCCAGACTGACCTCACCGGGACGCGGGATACGACCACCGCCAACCAGGGCCGCATCTGAAATGGTGTGGTGAGGAGATCGAAAGGGTCTGGTGGCCACCAATCCCTCTGTCTTGACCATTCCAGCAATAGAATGAATCTTGGTTGTCTCAAGGGCTTCAGCCAAAGTCATTTGCGGGAGA
>Ga0307992_1000207_pt1 | contig 38368 bp, 41 predicted proteins | sample EllFjometagen133_FD_203162 | JGI IMG/M metagenome (GOLD analysis project Ga0307992, IMG submission 203162) | Marine microbial communities from Ellis Fjord, Antarctic Ocean - #133 | ecosystem: Environmental > Aquatic > Marine > Unclassified | place: Southern Ocean | collected 2014-10-08
CTTGGGAACTCTATTCTCCCATGCCATCATTGCTATGAATAAACAACGCAAGCTCATTCCTTTATATATATTTACTAGCCTAACTGCTCTAATTGGCTACCTTATCTTCATTCCTAAATACTCATACATTGGAGCTGCCTGGATGACTATTTACAGCGAAACCATGGTGGCTGCTTTATCTGGTTATTATATTTATAAATTCGCTAAATTTATACCTCGGGCTAAAGTATTTTTTAAGGCTGTCCTCTCCGCTCTAATAATGTCTGGCGTTCTTTTATTAATACCGGATAACTTCACTTTCAATTGGCTCGGCCTATTAGCTACCATATTAATAGCTTGTCTAGTATACTTTACAACTCTTTATCTATTCAAAGGAATTTCTCGTCAAGACTTAGCCTCTTTAAAGACTAAATAATATGTCTAAATTTTATATAACTAATTACAATGGTTTTCCCAAAAACTATTTCAATCCTCTATTAATCGAACTGGAAGAAAAGGGATTTAAGTTTAATTTTTTAGATAAACCTTTATTTTCTAAAGATCTCCAAAAACTCTCCGGCCGAATATTATTCATCTTATCATTACCTATTTTATTTCTACGCGCCAAAAAAGTAATTGAGACCACGGCTCCAGTTACTATTATTTGTCATAGCTGGTCAGATAGATTTGTCTTCACTTTGTTAAAAAAATATAAAAATATAAATATACAATGGTGGTTTTTTCCTCAAGCAGACGTTAAAGCCCCTTGGTTACAAAAATATTTAAAAAAACAAACGACTGGTATTAAATTTGTGGCGTTTACTCCAGCTGAAGTTGAAAAAATAGATAAGATTTGGGATAAAGCTACAGCTTTAGCTCCTCTAGGAATTAAGCTCGCTGATAAAAGTCACCAAGATTCTATCTTTGGAGGGCTAGGACGATCTCCTAAACTAAACTTCTTTCATAAATATTTCACTATTATTGCCGCAGCTAATTTAAACGAACCAAATTATATCGAAACTATTATCAAGAGCGTGCCGGAACTATTAAAAGTAGTGAGGAATCTGCAACTCCTAATTATTTCTCCTCAAAATACCTATAAGCGTTGGGAATGGCTAAGCAAACAGATAGAAGTAGAAAAAAATGTCTGGTTTCTCAAAGAACCTCAACACTTTAAAAGCTGGCTAGAAAGCGGTACCTTATTTTTCTTGGGCAACAAAGCTCCTAAAATTGATCAGCTACATTGGTTATTTATGGCAATGGCTCAGGGTCTGCCAACCATCGGTTTTAAAAACCAAGGACTAGAAAGCTTTATATTAAATAATAAGTGTGCTTTAATAACTGAACCTGGTAGAGAGAATTTCGTACAATCAATCATAACCCTGGCCAGGGACAACCAGTATAAAAAAGAACTTTCACTAAATACCAAGCGTTTAATAAATAGTGAACATAACCTATCAAATCAATTAGAGATTTGGGAAGAAATATTAAACTAACATGGACATAGAAATAATTGCTAAAACTAAAAATTACATTGTTATAAATAAACCAGCTGGAATACTAGTTCATCCTCGAGCTGGCAATCCGAATGATGTAAGTTTAGTCGATTGGCTAACTAAAAAATTTCCTAGAATAAAAAAGGTAGGAGAAAATCCTTCTCGCCCTGGTTTGGTGCATCGTTTAGATAGAGAAGTAAGTGGTCTAATGGTAATTGCTCGTAATCAAAAATCTTTTTTAAACTTAAAACAACAATTTAAAGATCGTAAAATAGATAAATACTACACAGCTCTAGTACATGGACAGATTAGTGAACCGGTAGGAAAAATAACTTTTCCTATCAAACGTTCTAGCAAAGGATTCAAGATGGCAGCTGTGCCGACTAATTATGAAGCTACAAATAATGCTAAATCTGCTATCACTAGATACGAGACCCTAAAACAATATAATAACTTCACTTTATTAAAAGTTAAAATTGAAACTGGGCGAACTCATCAAATTAGAGTTCACTTCTTAGCCTTAGACAGCCCTATTGTAGGAGATTTTCTCTACTCAACTAAAAAAAGCCAATTAAGAAATAAGAAAATTGATTTAAATAGGCTTTTCTTGGTAGCAGACAAATTAGCTTTTACTGACCGCAAAGGACAAAGAAAAGAATTTACTATTGGTATGCCAACCGAATTAAAAAAAGCTCTAGAGATTATAAAATAGTTTAAACAATTTTTAAACAAATATCATAAACCGCTGTTTATAATCTATCTATGAACAGCTTTTTTAAATCCCTCATTATTTTAATCTGTTTTCTATCTATATTATGGCCCCTGGGCACATCAGCTCAGGATCCGTATAACTCCAAAGGTTGGCAAGGCATAATTATTCAAGAAATTCTGCCCAACCCAGTAGACAAAGATCGGGACAAAGAATGGATTAAATTATATAACTCATCTAATCAAGAAATTAATCTTAAAAATTGGGTATTGGTAGATCGATTTGGCCAAAACCATTTTTTTGTTTTTCAAAAAGATACTTGGCTAGAAGATGACGATTATATTATTATGTCTCGCTCAGAGACTCAAATAACTTTAAATAATTTTGAAGAAGAGCTGTCTCTATTCGACCCAGCTGGAGAATTGATTGATCAAATTAGTTATATTAATGCTCCAGCCGGAGAGACTCTGCTTTACTCTGATAATAGCTGGCGATGGGGAACAAAAGAAAAAACAACCTTGCAACCAGAGACACCTAACATTGTAGAGGGCATAGTTATAACATTACCGGGGGATATAAGTTTACAATATTTTTTTATTGCCAGAGACGCTCAACAATCTGAAACTATTCAAATATATAACTACAAAAAAGAGTTTCCCAAATTAAAACTAGGAGATTACATAAAAATTTCTGGAGAATTTAGTGACATTAATAATTATCTTAGGTTTAAAATATCAAAGCCTGAAGATATCGAGATTTTAAATCATCAACCGCCAATTTCACCTCTAAATTCTTCTGATCTAAATAACTCTCTAGGAAAATTAGTTTCTATCTCTGGGACTATAATAGATAAAGATGGTAAATATCTAATTTTAGATAATGAAATTAAACTAGATCCTTCATTATTAACCGTCAAACCAGCTACTAATGATCGAGTTAAAGCTAGCGGAATTGTGTTAACCAGCAGTAAATACAAATACGTAAAAATTTTACCTGACTATGGAATAAAAAAGATAAATAAAGAAACTTCTAATAAAATTATTGTACTTTCTGTTCTAAGCGCTTTATCTCTAGCTGGTCTAGCCACTCTAAAAAACCATTTTGACTGATTTAGTCTGTTTTGTTATAATAAGTCTACTTTTTAATTATTAATTTACCCTAATATGAAAATACAAAAGACCAATTTTGTTATCATTGGATTATCAATTCTCTTGGTAGCTGCTGTAGTCTGGGGAGCTGTAGCTTCTAGCACTGGAGTCAGCGCTATAGGGGCAGAGGAAGCCAAAAAAATCACTGAAACATTCATTAACGAAACTTTAATGACCTCTGGAACTAGTGCTACTATTGCTAGTGTAGAGAAGGTTAATGGACTATATCGAATGATGGTAGATATTGGCTCTGGCCAGGAAGTCGCCTCCTATGTTAGTTTAGATGGTTCTACTTTCTTCCCCCAAGGTTTATCCATAAAAAAAGATATTACTGAACCGACTGTTAGTGATACTTCAGGAACTAATCAGACAACGCCAACTAACGTTCCTAAATCCGATAAACCTATAGTAGAACTATTCGTGATGAGCTATTGCCCCTACGGCACTCAAATTGAAAAAGGAATCTTGCCAGCAATAGAAGCTCTAGGTGATGACATAGATTTCAAATTAAAATTTGTAGACTACGCCATGCACGGACAAAGAGAATTAAACGAACAACTAAACCAATACTGTATTATGGAAGAATACCCTAAAAAGTTTAATGAGTATTTAACCTGTTTCTTAGATGAAGGTGAATCAGCCGGTTGTATCGAACAGATTGGCGCCAATGAAAACAAATTAGCTAATTGTATTACTGACACAGACGAAGATTATAAGATTACTTCTAACTTTGAAAACAAAGTAAACTTCAAAGGTAGTTACCCTGAATTTGGTATTTACAAAGATGACAACGTAAAATACGGCGTTGGTGGTTCTCCTACTTTGGTTATTAACGGTAGTAAAACGTCTTCTTCTCGTGACTCAGCTAGTTTATTAAATACTATTTGTAGTGCTTTCGAAGAGCAACCTGAGGCCTGCGGAACACAACTGTCTAGCGCTTCACCATCGCCTGGATTTGGTTTCGACACTTCTGCTGGAAGTAACTCAGCCGCTACTTGCAATTAATAATCAATCACTGAAAATAAAAAGAAACCACCCTTTACCGGGTGGTTTTTTATTTTTTAAATTACAACTTATGTACAACTAGCTTTCTAGCTTCCTCAGCAATTAACAAGGCCTTGCTGCTGGCAGCGCCTGTATAAGAACTAGGATTCTGCAATAATTCCATAACCTTTTCAGGGATATTGTCTACTACTTCTTTTAGCTTGTGGTCGGTAATGGTTAATTCCAGTAATGCACTTAGCAAATCTTTTCCCTTGGCTACTGGCATTAATTGTTTATTCACCAACTCATGAGCATCCCCTGTATAACCCGCCATTTGCAAAGCTATATAGAGAGGTTCCGCTATTACAAGTCCTGCACTTTGATTTAGGTTTCTTTGACAACTTTCCTCATCCACCGTTATAGCGGTTAGAAAGGCAATCCCATTCTTACCTTTTCTCAGAAGAGTGTTTAGCTGATGTTGCAGGTTAATTAAAATTATAGGAAAATCACGAGCTATACAACTTCCAACCAAATCTCTCTGGTGATCACTAATCAGAGCATCTAAAACTTTCCCATATTCATTTTTAGTTTTCCAATAGAACCCCTCCAAGTTTTCAAAGTTAACTGGATTTCTCTTGTGAGCCATGGTCGAAGATCCAACTTGGCCATCTTCAAATGCTTCCCTAATCTCTGCGATTTCAGTGCGCATTAAATTACGGCCATCTCTACCAAATTGGCCCAAAGAAGCAGACATCATAACACAAGAATGCAAGAAGTACGCCAATGGTTCTGGCGGAAGAATTTGAGTACTAATAGCCGCTGGCTTCATTGCCAACTTGGCTAATACCTTTTTTTCAAAATCTCCGGTATCATCACTTAAACCTAAGCCAATCTGAGCATTATATGCTCCAACTGCTCCAGAAATTTTACCCACTAAACTATTAACAAATCTCTCCATCTCATAATAATTGTACATCCAACGATTTAACACTGTCGCTAACCAAAAACCCACTGTAATAGGAAGGGCGTGCTGGCCATGTGTTCTACCAATCTGTTTGGTGTAAGCAAGATCAATGACTTTACTAGATAACAAACTAATAACCTGCAATAAGGCTGGCTTTATAGCTCCTTCATAGGCACCAAAAAATGTCATAGATCTGCCAGTGTCAATTACGTCATAACTTGTTAAAGGCACATGTGCCCAACGGTTAATCTCTGATCGAATAACTTCTTGGATAGATTTCACTAAAGCACGGATATCATGTTTAGTTACTGCTCTTTCCAGCTTATCCACCTGAGTAGTTTTAATTTGCTGTAGCTGTTTTTTAATGCTTACTGTAATTTTTGCATATTCATCATCTGGAATTACCTTAATGTCATGCAAAACTTCTAAAGTTGCCATTTCTACATCTACAAAAGTTTTATAGAGGTTATCATAGCCGAAATAAGGGATCATCTCTTTCGGTTGATACCGAAGATTCCCTGGTAAAAATAAATTATCCATAGTAACGTGATTTTAAATGTAAAGAACTAATTAAACTATTACATCATTAATGATAAGGGAGGTCAAGAGTATTTCAATAAACATAATAAAAATTACAGCAAGAAATAAAAAAAGCTTCCCCTAAAGAAAGCTTCTAATCGTACATTCACTTTTGCTAAGAGAATGTAGATTGAAAAAATACGGTTAAGATTATCTTAAAAAATCTTAACCGTATTTTTACTTTAAAGCTTCTTCAATATCTTCTTGCAAAGCTTCTTTCTGTCTTAATCCAACAAAATCTGCAATCACTTCACCGTTTTTAAATAATTTCATGTTAGGGATGCTTTGAATTTGATATTGAGCAGCTAATTCTTGATTAGTAGCATCTTCAGTATTCATTTTAGCAATTTTTACTTTACCTTCCATGTCTCCGGCCAATTCATTTAGAATTGGAGCCATCATTTTACAAGGCATGCACCATGGTGCCCAAAAATCTACTAACACTGGAACGTCTGACTTTAAAACTTCCTCTTCAAAGTTATCTTTTGTTAAATCTAATGCATTAGACATGTAATTGTAATCTCCTTAAAGATCTCAAAAGAATACTTTAAAGATAAATTAATTAATTATTATAATTATTTTGTAATTTCTGTAACTAGTTTTTTCATCAGCTCTTTGTCTTTAGTTCTTGAACTCTCTAAACAGGATTTTAAATTCTGTTGCAAGTACTTTTCTAACAAAGAAGCCATAGCTGCTTTCACTGCCTTTAGTTGGATAATAGTTTTGGTACAAGCGGCGCTGTCTTCAGCCATCATTCGTTTAATTGCTCGTAATTGACCAATAATATTATTTACTCTATCGTCTAATGTTTTTTCTGCCATAATGATAAAAATAATAGCACCCCCTGGGGGTACTATCTACTATAGCACATAAATAAAAGGTGTCAAGCTCTTATTTCTCAATAATTATATATAAGCTACCTTCTCCCTGAGAAGAATCTATAATTTTAAACCCGGCGGCTTTAATTTCTTTAGCTAGACTCTTAGGAGTAAAGGCATAATAATATCTTTGGCTAATTTGACCACCTTTCCAATTAAATAATAAATCACCTCGATCCAGTCCTTTAAATATATTCCAAAAATAAGCCCTACGTAATGGTTTTTTAAATTTTTTCCATTCTCTTAAATTCCAGACACTAATTATAGCCCTGCCATCATCAGTCAACTTAGCTCTTATACTCCGCAGAGCTTGCTGTCTTAGTTTCTTGCCCGGGATATGATGAAGAACTGCCACTGAAAAGATATAATCAAAGGAGCCTTGATGCAATTTTTCTAAATCTAAAAAGTCAACGTTTAGAAATTTCACATTATTTCTCTGCCCATATTTATTTTTAGCGATTTCTAACAATTGCTCACTATTATCTACTCCTAAGTACGAACAGTTTGTTGGTAATTCTTCAATTAACCTTCCGTTCCCGCAACCCAAGTCTAGAACATTATTATGGGGCTTAACTTTTTCTGCCCAATCAATAATCCTAGGCCACATTTTTCTTTCTCGACTAACAGAGAAATTATCTGCAATCTCGTTGTAGTTATCTTTTACAATCTTTAATAATTTTTGAACTTGTTTCTGCCTCATATTAAATATTCTTTTTTTCGAAAATCTACTCCACCTAATTTATTCCTACTTCTTTCCCCTCTTAGACAATTATCACATTTTCCACAATCACCAGCTTCTTTATCACCAAAGTATTTTAAAATATATTTCTGTCTACAGAGAGTTTGATAAACATATTGCTCCATTTGATCTAATTTTTCATAGGCCCTCATTAATTTATCTTTTAGTTTTGAGAAATCTATATCTAATTCTCCATGTCTTTCTTTATTCAATATTTCTACCTCTGTACCTCTGAAAGGCGGTTTATATGAAACTAGTTTTTGTTCAGCTAAATTCTTTATTAGCCTAATTAGAGAATCCTTTTTAATTTCTAAAATATCTGCCACCTCATCGGCATTAAACTGCCAACCACCAATAACTTCCTTAGAAAATTTATCTTCTAGTAATCCTAGAACCTCTCTTTGCTTTTTAGCTCTAGAGCTGAGTGCCTCTTTTAACTCCTCAAAGCCAACATTAGCTTTCAAAAATGCCTGACTATGTTTATCTGAGCTTCTTCTAACATACCCTTCCTTCTCTAAAATCTTTAAACTCGTACCGATAGCCATTTCTGGGGTGGTTTCAGACAATCTGGAGACTAGGTCACTATAGGTAAATAGCACCTTATTAGAATTTCCCTCATTCTGTTCATTCATATAGTCCCATAGCACATCATAAATTTCAGCAATTATATTAGGAGTCGGGTTATCTCCCTTAATAAAGAATTCTCTGAGAAATCTATCTTTAGGGGAATAAAATAATAAACAAAAACTGGGTTCACCATCTCTACCCGCTCTACCAGCTTCCTGATAATAAGCTTCGATAGTTCCTGGAATATCATGATGAACTACAAATCTTACATTCTTCTTGTCAATTCCTAAACCAAAAGCATTAGTAGCTACAACAACTTTAACTTGATCATTAATAAAACTGTCCTGCACCCAATTTCTGCTATCTGAATCCATGCCAGCATGATAACTCGCTGCTTGGATATCTTCCGCTAACAATTTTTCTACAATATCCTCGGCCTTACTTCTGGTTCCTACATAAACTATGCCTGAACTATCGCCAACTCCTTTGATAGCATCGACTATCATATCTCCTTTTTGCCAATCACTAGCTTCAATGACGGCAAAATGTAAATTAGGACGAGCAAAACCACTCATAACCAAAGTATAATCATCACCTAAATCTAGTTGCTTCGCAATGTCCTCTCTTACTTCTGGTGTAGCTGTAGCGGTCAGAGCTACTACCAATGGATTTCCCAAAAATTTAACTGCGTCTTTCACTCTCAAATAGCTAGGACGAAAATCATGCCCCCACTGACTAATACAATGAGCTTCATCAACAGCGAAGAGAGACACTTGTACCTCTTTCAAAATCGCCATGAACCGCTGGTTATAAAATCTTTCTGGCGCAATATAGACTAACTTATACTTATTAGCTGCAATTTCAACCAAACGCTTATCTGTCTCCTCTAAACTAATGGAAGAGTTAATAAAGGTAGCTGGAATATTTAATTTATCTAAACTATCTACTTGATCTTTCATTAAAGCAATCAAAGGAGAAATAACTATGGTAATTCCTTCCATTGCTAAAGCTGATAACTGATAAATTAAAGATTTACCACCCCCCGTAGGAAGAATCGCTATAGTATCCTTACCAGCTAATAGACTTTCTAGAGCCTGTTCCTGTCCAGAACGAAATTCTTGAAAACCAAAATGTTTATGTAAGAGTTCTTTAAGTTGAGTTTTAGTCATGAATTTATTTGTGTCGGTTCTTAAACGCTTGCAGAGTATTATTAAATAACATGGCTATAGTCATAGGACCAATTCCTCCAGGAACTGGAGTAATATATGAAACCTTGTCTAATACATTCTTAAAGTTTACATCACCGAAAACCTTTTTATCTTGTTTAGTAATACCAATATCTATTACGATTACTTCGTTTTTAAAATAGCTCTTGGTCAACAACTGAGGCTGCCCCAAAGCTGTAATAACAATATCGGCCTGAGTTATTTCTTTTTTTCTATTTGCAATTTCCTTATATTGGATTAAATTAACTTTAGCTTTCCTATTCTCTAATCTCTTAGCCAAACTCTGACCAAAAATTTCTGAATTATACAAAATAACAATTCCCCTATTAGCTATATTACATTCTATCTCTTCAAATATTCTTAAAATTGAAGCAAAGACTGGAGATAACAAAACATTATCTTCCATATCTCGAGCTAAACTTTCTTTATGAAATCCGTCGACATCTTTAGTGGAGAAAATTGCGTTAACAACTACATCGGTATCAAAATGTTTTGGCAGAGGTAACTGAACTAAAATACCATCAATTAATTCGTCTTTATTTAAACAGTCTATCACCGCTAACAATTCTTTTTCTGAAGTTTCTGTTGCTAAACGATAAAAATGTGTATCAATACCGACTGCCTTAGCCTGTTTCTGTTTCAAATCTACATACAATTTAGAATCTTCTCGATCTCCAACTAAAATAATGGCCAGGTTAGGTCGCTGGCCATGTAAATTATATATTTCTTGAGTAATATCATCCTTTATTTTCTCAGCAATTTTCTTGCCGTCTATAATTTGTCCCATAGTTAGTACTTAAGGGGGAATCTCTGACATAGTCTGATAACCTCACCTCTAATATATTTAATATCTTCCATATTATCTTTGCTCCTAAGCGCCTTATCTACTAATTTAGCTACTTTCCTAGTGTCGTCTTCCTTGAGACCACGGGTAGTGATAGCTGGAACTCCTAATCTTAAACCTGAAGGATTGAATGGAGGGCGAGGATCGTTAGGAATAGTAGAACGAGAAACTGAAATTCCTATCTCCTCTAAAACCTTTTCCGCATCCTTACCGCTAAGATCTAGACTACTAATATCTAAAACAAACATGTGGTTATCTGTGCCACCAGATACAATCTTATAGCCTAAAGTTACAAATTCATCAGCCAAAGCCTTTGAATTTAGAATTATTTGTTTAGTATATTCTTTAAATTCTGGTTTGGCAGCTTCAGCAAAAGCCACGGCTTTAGCAGCTGTCATATTATCATGTGGACCACCTTGAGTCCCAGGAAATACTGCTTTATCTATAGCTTTAGCATATTTTTCTTTGCACATAATGACGGCGCCTCTAGGTCCACGTAAAGTTTTGTGAGTAGTGGTTGAAACTACATCACAAATAGGAACTGGATTAACAATTTCACCAGAAGCAATCAAACCGGCAATATGAGAAATGTCTGCAAACAGAATAGCTCCACTTTCATCAGCAATTTGTCTAAAACCCTCCCAGTCTAATTCTCTAGAATAAGCGCTAAATCCAGCTACAATCATTTTTGGCTTTTCTTCTAGAGCTAATTTTTTTACCTCTGCCATATCAACAAATCCTTCATTATCTAAACCGTAGTGAACAAAGTTATATAAACTGCCAGAAAAATTAACTGCGTGGCCATGAGTTAAATGACCGCCATGGTCCAATCTTAGGGCTAGCACTTTATCTCCTGGCTCTAAAAAAGCACTGTAGACTGCTAGATTAGCCGGGGAACCAGACAAAGACTGAACATTCATATGTTCAGCTGAAAATAGTGCTTTGCCTCTCGTTATTGCTAGATCTTCAATCTCATCAATAATCTGATTACCTCCATAATATCTTTTACCACTATATCCTTCACTATATTTATTAGCTAGAGGACTGGCCAAAGCTTCTAAAACTGCCCGAGAAACATAATTTTCTGAAGCAATTAACTCTAATTCGTTTTCTTGACGATTAGTCTCTCTTCTAATTATATCCAAGACTTCTTCGTCTTGATTTTCTAAATAATTGTATTCCATATATTTATATTAAGTTAGCTAAGAACTTTTGTCAAAAACTATTTTTCTAAACTTTTTACCATATAAGTGCTATCTATATTATACCCTAATTTCTTATAATATCCACGCACTCCCACGCCTGAAATAATAGCCATTTTACTCGATTTATGCTTTTTAGCTATTTCTTCGGCTCTTTCTATTAACTGTTTCCCTAATCCTCTATGCTGAATTTTCTTATCTCGCCCAGTAGGCATTAATTCTCCATAAACATGTAGCTCTCTAATAACGGCCGGAGCAACTGGGCTATGAGTATCTAAACGTAACCTACAAAAACCATATAATACTTGTTTCTTACTATCAGTTAAACTAAGAAAATATTCTTTGCCGCCTGAAGCGTCATATTCAATATTATCCCAGATCAATTTCTTTGGTAAAGGTTTATCTCTAGCCTCCCGACAACGGATACAATCACATTTAACTCCTCTGTCTTTCATAATCTGCCTAAGATTGGTAATTAGGTTACCAGCTTCAATAGATTCTCCCGGAATATCTCTAATCAATCTAATAATTCTAACATATTTAGGTACTAAAGCTTTACATTTAACAATCAAGTTCTGCAATATCTTATCTGAATATGGTTTATATTCTCCTCGTTTCCACCATCTATATAACAAGCTTCCTTTAACAACTACCGTGGGATAAAGCTTCATCTGATCTGGCTGAAATCTGGACCCCAAAAATAAATTTCTAAACATCACCACATCTTTACTAGCATTGGAACCTGGTAAGCCTGGCATAAAATGATAGGTTACTTTAAATCCATATTGTTTTAATAGTTTAGTTGCTTCTACCACCGCCTTAACACCATGACCTCGTTTATTCTTTTCTAAAATCTTATCTGAAATTGCTTGAACGCCAATTTCTACTCTGGTACATCCTAACTTTCTCATTAATTTTAATTCTATAGAATCAATATAGTCTGGTCTAGTCTCTAGAGTTAACCCAATAATTTTATACTTAGCTTTCTCATTCCTTTTTTGTTCTTTAAGCAAGTGTTTTTCTAAATTATCTACATTCTTCTGAGTTCTAATTTTAGTTTTCTTTCGAGCATAATCATTAGCCGCCTTAAAACAACTGGCAATATACCAATATTTATAGGCTTTAGGAAAGAAGCTCCAGGTTCCTCCAATAACAATTAGTTCAATCTTGTTTGGATGATGACCATTAGCTTCTAAGGCTCTTAGCCTATCTTGAACCTGGTTATATGGATCGTAACCGCAACGGATTGCTCTCATTACTGCTGGTTCGTTAGATAAATAACTTACTGGCACATTTTTTTCATTGGGACAATAAACACAATTTCCTGGACAAGGATAAGGCTTAGTTAAAACTGCAACTGGAGCTATCCCAGATAAAGTTCTAATAGACCGTTTACGTAATAATTTTTCCAAAGGAATATTTCTGGCGATTCTGCCAGTTTTTACTGATTTTTGATAATATACGAAGATTTCTGAGTTCAACAAAATACCTATTTTATATTTTTTAGATAATTTTCGTTTAGCCGAATCCAAATCTTTAATATTTTTTGTCTTCAAACTATATGTATTTAAAAATTCTTTTATTGCTTGAGTCATATTTTTTGTTATAATAAGAATACTATACTTAACTTATTAAGAGTATCTAAATTCTATGAAAAAAACAAGAATTATAATATTTGCTTTATTAGCTATTTTGATAACCATTCCTATCGCCGCCAAAGCCTTTGCTGTGAAGACTAGCGATTCTATCTTCATAGGCAGAGATGAGGTAGTAGATGGAAACCTCTATGCTGCTGGTAAAAACATTACTATTGAAGGAGTAGTAACCGGAGATGTAATTGCTGTTGGCCAACAAATCACTATTGATGGCCGAGTAGATGGTGATGTTATCACTGCTAGTACCAACCTTCGTATTAATGGACAAGTAAAAGGAAATGTTCGAGTCGCGGCTAATGATGTAACTATTAATGGTCAAGTAGAAAAGAATATTAATATTGCAGCTGTATCTGCTGTCCTTGGTTCTGATTCTATAACTGGATCGGATGTACTAATCATGGCTGAATCTCTAGAAGCTAGAGGCAATATTTTAGGTTCTCTACATGGAATTTTAAAAAGGTTGTTGTTATCAGGAATTGTTAACAAAGATCTAAAATTCAAGTTTAATTCTAATAGTAAATTGCCAGTCACTCTAACAGACTCTGCTCAAGTACAGGGAGACTTTATCTATTCACATAATAAAGACTTAAACATAAATCAGCAAACTGTAGCAGGAGAAGTAAAATACGAAAAAACTGACACGAAAAAAGCTTGGGGATCTATTCTTTGGAACCTCCTGCTGGGAATTTTCTCTGCTTTAATCGTAGGACTGCTGCTAGTCACTTTAATGAAATCTCACCTAAAAGATTTACATCAAAAAATGGAAGAAAAACCTGGACGCTCTATTCTTTGGGGACTAGGCATATTAGTTATTGTCCCTATTCTCTGTTTTTTATTAATGCTAACTATTATCGGTATTCCTTTGGCATTAATTATCCTCGCTATTTGGTTAATCATGGTTTACGTAGCTAAAATTTTAACTGCAATATATTTTGGAAATATTCTAAGGAAGAAAGCCTTGAAAGCCAAAAAGTTTAATCCAATGACTGACATGATTTTGGGCATTGTAGTTGCTTGGTTACTTTTCATGATTCCAGTGATTGGCCCGCTCTTAGTTTTTTTAGCTATTATTTTCGGTTTAGGTTCTTTCTGGTTCTTTAGGAAAGACTTACATCATAAACTAAATAAATAATATGGATATTAACCCTAAAATTTTTAAAGCCTACGACATTAGAGGCATCTTTGGAAGAGACTTTGACACTGAGTTTGCCTATAACCTAGGGCTAGCTTATGTCAAATTAAGAAAAAAAGAAATAAAAGAAGATAAGCAATTAAAAATCGTAGTTGCTAAAGATATGCGGTTAAGTTCAGACGAATTAGCAACTTCTTTAATTAAAGGTTTAACTGATGGCGGTGCTAAAGTTATTAATATTGGCTTAAACTCTACGCCTACCTTTTATTTCGCCGTAGCCTACTTTAATTACGATGGAGGTATTATTGTTTCAGCATCACATAACCCGGCTGAATGGAATGGCTTTAAAGTAGTTAGAAATAAAGCTTTGCCAATGGGCGGAGAAACTGGATTAGATATCTTGAAAGATTATATACTAAACAAAAAGCTAGAAATAGCTAATATTAAAGGAACAGTTGAGACCCTAGACGATGTCCTGGAAACTCAAGTACAGTACGACTTAGGATTTGCTGATAAAACCAATATTAAACCCCTAACAGTTGTAGTTGATGCCGCTAATTCTATGGGAGCTACCTATTGTCAAGAATTATTCAAATATTTACCAGTCAAGCTAATCCCAATTAACTTTGATTTAGATGGAACTTTCCCTAATCACGAAGCTGACCCTATTAAGGAAGAAAATATGAAGCAATTACAAAAAGCGGTGATTGCTGAGAAAGCTGATCTAGGAATTGCCACCGACGGAGATGGCGATAGAATCTTCTTTGTCGATGAAACTGGTAAATCTATTAATCAAGCAATTATCCGAGGGGTTCTAGCCAAGATTTTCTTAAAAGATCGTCCTGGTTCTAAAATCGCTTACGATATTCGTCCCGGTAAAATTACTGAGGACTTAATTAGAGAAAACGGTGGTACTCCAATTATTACTAAAGTTGGCCATTCTTTAATTAAAGCTCAAGCTGTAAAAGAAGGGGCTTATTTCGCCGGAGAGTCATCAGGACATTTCTTCTTAAACATGGACATTGGTTGTTTCGAAATTCCGATGATTGTCATTCTAAAATTATTAGAGGAGTTCTCTCAAAATAACACTACCGTATCTGAATATGTTAAACCCTATAATAAATATTTTCATTCTGGAGAAATCAATTCTAATGTGGCCGATAAAAACAAAGTTCTAAAGGAAATTTCTTTACGCTATCAAGACGGAGAAATTAATCATCTAGATGGCGTAACTGTGACCTACAAAGATTATTGGTTCAATGTTAGACCTTCAAATACAGAAGAAACAATAAGGCTCAACCTGGAAGCGGTGAGCCCTGAAATAAGAGATATTAAAACTAAAGAAGTTCTAGCTATTATTAGAAATAAGTAATAAAGGCGGTATGAAGCAGATCTAAGATTTTTTTCGGTCGAGTCACATTAATAATTTTGCCCTGCTTTAAACTATTAATAACATCTTTCATCTTTAAGCTAGGAGAATCTATGATTGTATAATCTTGCATAAAATGCTTTAAATTGTGCAAATCAGCTGTAGCAATAAAAGGTTTCTTATATTTCCGAGCTATCTGTTCGGCTTTTTTATTAGGATTAAACCGCTTAGTATAAACCCAACTATGTTCTACTGCATCAAAAAGGTCAACATGCTCTTCAAATTTCTTTTTCCCCATAGACATATTAAAGCCTGAGAAAATATGAGGAGCAATTACAAAAATCTCTGGGTGTTCTTTTCGATATTTTCTTAGATCATCGAAAGTCTCTAATTTTTCTACCTCCTGATCGCAATTCAAAATCAACACATGGTTCTCATGATCTTTTTTATAATTATATAAATTGGCTTCAATCCCGGGAATTAATAAAATTCCTTTTTGCTGAGCGTATAGCCCGTGCACCTTTTTATAACCAAAATGCTGATGGAAAGTTAGGGCCAAAACTTTAAATCCTTTTCTATGAGCATGTTCAATTAACTCATAAACACTATATCTAATTACGTGTTGCTCTCGATGATCTTCGGAAGCATGGATATGCAAACTAGCTTTATATTTAGGCATATGTATAAATCTGTTATAATATAATAGAATTAACTTTTAAATCTATGCAAACTAAAAAAATTGTAAATTTCTTTTTTGAGCTTAATCAGCTAAAAAGAATTAGTCACGTTGGATTATTAAGAATTGGTGTAAAAAATGTAGACAGTGTAGCTGAGCATGTTTTCCGAGCTAGCCAGATCGCTTATATATTAGCTATCATGGAAAATGCTAATCCTGAGAGAGCTGCTACCATTGTTCTCTTCCACGATAACGGAGAAGCCAGAGTAGGAGATCAAGATAAGGTAGCCGCTCGTTACTGGTCTATGAAGGAAGCAGAGAAATTAGCTTTATTTGAACAATTATCTTTTTTGCCTAAGAAATTTCAGAAGAAACTAGAAAACTATCATAAACAATATGCTACTCGGAATACTAAAGAGGGAATTATTGCCAAAGATGCTGATTGGCTAGAACTAGCTTTCCAGGCTAAAGAATATATAGACACTGGTTATCAGGGCGCCCGCTACTGGATTAAAAATATTGAGGAAGCTCTGGAAACAAAATCCGCTAAGAAGATTCTGAAGGAAATGAAACAAGCTGACTTTAATGATTGGCACCAAGAACTACAAAAAATGACTTATACTAAATTAAAACAAAAGAAAACAAGAAGCTCTAAATAGGCCTCTTGTTTATTACATCTTATTCCACTTTAGCAATTATAGAAGACGGCGTATAGACTCTAGTATTTAATTCCTGATCTATCATCATTAGACCCGTACCGTCCCCGCCAACCACCTTAACCTTATCTCTATACTCTGCAGCTTGAGACTCTTCTTCAGCTTGCTCATCAATATACCATTGTAAAAAGGTTTTGGCTGCAAAATCTTTTTCTGTTTGTGCTAAGTCATATAGCGCGTGAATACTAGTAGTTACTTCTTTTTCGTGAGCTAACGCCTTCTCAAACATATCTAACGGACCATTAAAATCTGTAGGTGGCTGATTAACATTCTCCAACACCACTCTACCATCTCTATCTAGAATATGGTTATAAAAACCACGAGAGTGATCAAGTTCCTCTTTGGTTTGCACATCAAACCAGTTAGCAAAACCTGCTAAATTTAATCTTTGAGCATAGGCAGCCATAGCCTGATAAAGGTAAGCTGCGTATATCTCTCGATTCAATTGCTCATTAAGAGCTTTTTCTATTTTAGCATTCATATTTTTTTATTCAATTATTAAAATCTAGTGTAATCTACTATATTTATAAATCTTTAACAAGATTAAGATGTTTTTTTTCTTTGATGCATAGATTTAGACTTAGAAGTAACCGCCAGAATAGTTAATACTGCTAAATAAGCTGAAACCACACTTGGTGGCATAACATAGGCTCTTTCCAAAACAATATCTAAGGTTAAAAGACTAAAGATTAAAAAAGTCCAAATAAAAACAAAAATTTCTCCCGGATGTCTCCCCTTATGAACATTATTCCAACGTTCAAACTCTTTATTACCAACATAAATTGCTAAAACTCCAATATAGACAGCTGATAAAGCTCCCATTATCTCATTTAATGTATTACCGCAAATAAAATCATAGATAATAGCTGCCATAAAAAAGACTGTCCAAAAATTTATAATTTCTCTCCAAAAAGAGAAAGACTTATCGCAAATTTTTTTAATCATAAATTTTCTTGTTATATCTGACCTCAATTAATTATCTTCACATCTATTCTAACATAAATATTGCTAATTTCCCTTTTTTACAGTAAATTATAGTTATGAATAAAACTAAACAAAAGAAAGGATACAAGAAAAACTTTTCTATTATTTCAGGGATGATTATTATTGGCTTGGCCTTTTTTCTTTTGGCTAGCTCTGAAATTGCAAAAACTCAGAATGACTTAGATAGCCTAAAAGATACCTTGGTGAAGCAAGGATTGGTACTAGAAGAAGCTTTTCAAATGATAGAAAATAGATACAAATTAGATTCTAGGGCCATAGGGATTAATAATTCAGGCAACCAATTAAAATCAGACGTAACTTTGAAAACCAACATTACCTGCCAAGCAATTATTCAGGCTCAAGAACATAAATATCATCTTTATTATTCTTTTTCCAATGCTTTAGAACTTCTGCAAGATAATTACCAGAAATATCGTGGCAGCGTAGAATATATTCAAGACAGTTTAACAGCCTACGAAGAAGTAATTGATTATGTGAAAAATGAATGTCAGATAGCTGGTTACATTATTGAATAAAATATAAACAATTTATATAAAAAAGAAACCTCGCTATACCACGAGGTTATTTTTTTACCTTCTTTGTAGTCTCCAAAAAACAACTTTATCTTTAATAATAATTTTGTTCTCCGGGAAATCTTTAACCAACAATTTAATATCTGCTTCCGACAGAGCATCTGCTGATTTAATCTTTAAAAATTCTCTAAGCTCTGCCTTATCATCGAATAGCCAATCTATTTCAAGGCCTACACTGAATTTTTTAACAGCAAACACCTTTTGAATGTCGGTGTCAGCAACATCTAAAACTTCTGATTCATCATAGAATGACGATAATAATTTGCAAAATGGACCATCTGCCCTAGGCTCAACAATAATGAGCCAACCACCGGCTTGTAATTTATTAGCCGTGTCTTTTATAACCTTCAAAGGATAGCGGTGGTGATGCAAGGAATAGGAAAAAAGAATTATATCAAAATCTCTTTTTAAAGAGTGTATCAACTTTTCAGTTTTTCCTAATAAAAATTTAACTTTATCTCCGTAACTAGATAATTTTTTAATGGCTATTGCCATCTTTTTTTTATCTGTGTCTAGGGCTACTACTTCTTTAGCAAAGGGAGCAATAATTTCAGTATAGTATCCATCACCGCACCCAATTTCTAAGACTTTCTTACCTTCAAACTGTGTAAAAGCTGATAGAAAATCTCTTTCGGTATTTCCATAATCTCTTTTCATGTGACTTATTTTTATATAAAGAACTTATTTATGTTTCATAAAGTAATTAATAAATTATAACTATTTTGATGGGAAGTGTCAATCTAATCCGTTAAATAAACTATTTTAGCATATCCTTGGTAATGCTATACTCTTGTTAGTAGAAAGCTATTCCATTATCAAACTAATGTTTGTCACTATGATGCAAGAAATATATATTCTTGATTTAATAGGCACGTTTGCTTTTGCAATCTATGGCAGTTATTTTGCCCTAAGAAAAAACTTTGATATCTTTGGTATCTTTGTTTCGGCTTTCATTACAGCTGTGGGAGGGGGAACTCTAAGAGAGCTCATTCTAAATCGCAGTCTATTCTATTTTTATGACATGAACTATCTCCTAATGGTTGTTATAGGTGTAATCTTTACTGTGATTATTTATAAAAAGTTTCACAAGATAAAAACCTTTGCTCTTTTTTTAGATTCAGTAGGATTGGTAACCTTTGCCTTCATTGGAGCTTCAAAAGCTAGCGAGCTTGGTCTAGGAGTTTTTGCTATCACCTTTATCGCTGTTATAACAGCAGTTGGAGGTGGGGTTCTCAGAGATCTTATTTTAGATAAAACTCCCACCATTATGCATAATGGATTCTATGCTTCCGTAGCTATCTTCCTCGGTCTTATCTATGGCTTCTCTGGTACACAAATGGAAAATGCTATTTGGGCCAACCTACTACTTTTTCTCTGTTTAGTAATAAGAGGGTTTGTCATAATTTATAAAATCAATCTTTGGAAACCTAGTAAACTATTTTCATTTTGGTGGCGCAAAGAATGTAAATATGAAAATAAATAAACAATTTTTTAATACCATCAAGCCAATCTTAATTGAACTAAGAGAAAAGGTTGGAAATGATTTTGTAATCTTTGGTTCAGTTCCGTTATATCTTTTGGGCGTGGTAGCCTTCGATAAAGAGATCAATGACATAGATATTGCTCTTAAAGATACCGCTAATATCCCCCCGAAAGCTCAGGTTGTTACTTTCCAGGGAGATGCTCAACAGCAGTTCCACAAAATCAATATTCAAGGTATGAATATAGATATCGGGTCTGAATGGAAAGGCTGGCCAGGCCAAAAATTATTCTTTCAAAAAATATTCACTAACCCTATTAATGTTGAAGGTTTTAAATTCGCAAATTTAGATGTGATAGAAGAGTGGAAAAAAGATATGGTGGAAAAATATAACAGAGAAAAAGATAAAAACTATTTACAGAAAATAAAAGAATATAGATTAAAATAATTTAAGTTATCTTCAATAAAAAATACCCTCTCCGGGGTAATTTTTTTATGAATCAAACGTAACAAAAAAGCCGCTACATTAAGTAATGGCTTTGAAACAATCTTTTTTGATTGTTACTTTTTAACCTTATGGTCTAACAATGAGCCCTTCTCCCTCTTCCATTTTAAACGTCATTAAACTGTCAGTCTCTACATTTAGATTAGCCTGTAGCCCTGTAATATGACAAAGAAGTTCTATAAATGCACAAGCTCCTTTTTTATCATGACTTACAAAACTGTTTAACAACATTTTATCATCACCACCAGGAAATACTAATGAATTACTAGTAGCCTCCTTTGGTTGTTTCCCCATGGAACGGCTAACTGAGAAAAGAATTCCTCCTGTATTTGGTAGTATTACATTTACTAGGTCTCCGGCTTTAATACCGGTTTTAATTACTGTCTTGTTCGAATGGTCTATGTGAATTTGCATCTCAGATTTTTTTAATGAACACTAAAATTTGAATTGTCGAATAGTAATCTATGATAGTACCGTATATCTTGTGTTTCGTCAATAATACCAGAGATTATAAATACTATTCAAAACAAAAAACCATCCCTACGGCCCTAGAGATGGCTACATCGATATTATTCTAATTATAACTACGCCACATCCTTCCAAGAACTAAGATTTTTCTCTAAAGATTCTAATTCTTGTAGTCCTCGTAGATATTTATCTCTAATTAACCCCTCTCCCTCTATATTCCCTTGAGAATACAAATACCAATCAGTAATATATGGTTGTTTTTCTTTGTCTACCATCACTGTGCAGCTACTAGGGTCGTTATGAATAAATCCTGCTTCCGCCGCTTGAATATACACTTTTTTTAACTTCTCTAAAATCTCCATGATATCCGAAACAGATGCTTCTTTTTGTAAAAGAAGCATATTTAAATCAGTACCATCTATATGTTCTTCTAAAATGGATCCATTTAAATCGTCATAGACTGCTCCATAAAATTTAGGGATACCTTGAATTCCTTGTAACGATTCTAAAGCCCGCATCTCATTATACAAATAATCAATAATCAATCTGTCTTTATGGCTATCTTTTTTGTTTGTAATTTCATATCTAGGCTCAGAATCTTTTTTCCAGGGCGTGTCTATTTCAACAGAATAAAAACGTTTTTCTATATCCTTTACTTCCGTGAAGGTGCGTTCAGTTATTAACATCTCTTGACCGCTAGCTATCTCTCTTGCTTTTAATTTAAAAATTGGCCCAAATGATCCTCCGCTTAACATTTCACGATCATCAATAATTTCTATTCCATTCTCTTTAGCGACATCTTTCACTTTTAGAAACTCGGTAATAACCAAGGGGTCATTGTCAGCAGGCCCCTCTATGTCTTCTACCTGTCCAGCACTAAGCGGCTCCATAACATCTTTAGGACGCAAACACTCCAAGGCTTCTTGATCATTTAAACGACGGTTCTTTTGAAGGCTCATAGGTTTTTATATTAATAGATATATGAATAATTTTAACATTGTTGTCTGATAGAAAATATATGAGTAATTAAAAGGACAAAGTGAGGGTTACTGAGGGTTGTAAAAAATTATGATATTACTCACAATGATCCCAGATAAATTTAAACCAGGCACGGTAACATTCTGCCAATTCTTTATTAACTATTACCGCGATGGTCACATCTTCAGATATTTCTTTCAATGATAACCCCGAAAAAGTAACTACATGACTTCCAAATATATCAATAGCTCCTGTTGTAGAATATTTTGGAGGAAAAAATTTATATTTTTGTTTAAAAGTATCAACAATATCAGGAGCAAATTTTTTTACCTCTGCATCAAATATATGATGATATTTGATTTTCTTTTTTTTCATTTCTTTAAAAAATATCTGACGAAATGTTTCTAGTTCTTTGTCTAACCAACCCCCCTTAGCTCCAATAAAGTACACATCCTCTCCCGTCTGGATTACATCTCTCAAATAGTTCTTGAAACCTTCTTTGCCTTTATATACATAAACCGCCTCCTTAGTGGAGGTTTTTTTAAATTGTTTGTTTAGTGCGGGCAATATGCTTTTAAGTTTATGCTCTTTCTCCCAAATCAACTCTGATAATTTATTGGGCTCTACAGCAGCATACGTGTTTCTTTTAGTTCCAGCTATCTGGTAGATTAGCCCCTTTTTCAATAGTCTTGATACAGCATCATATATATTTCTCTTGTCTATACTGGTATGCAAAGATATTGCCGGAACAGAAGACTGATTTTTGACAATCAGAGCTTCATATATTTTTGCCTCGTTGGGAGACAGCCCAATTTCTTCTAATATTTCTTTATACATATTAATTATTGCTAAAGTGGTGGTGTTTGCCACTCACTCTGAATAATATATATTTTTGTATAATAAGTCAATTATATAAAAATATGAATTTTGTATCACAAACTACAGGTTATTGGTTTTTACTGCTTTTTGGTCTAGGCATGTTTTTAATCACCTATTTTATTAATAGGCAGAAAAAAGTGTCAACTAAGGAGGGTTTCTTAGTCGCCAACAGGAAAGTCGGCTGGTTTATTGGAGGCTCAAGTATCGCAGCTTCTTGGATTTGGGCGCCAGCTCTTTTTGTTTCAGTACAAATGGCCTACGAAAAGGGTTTAGCGGGAATATTCTGGTTTACTCTGCCAAACATTGTTGCCCTAGCAATTTTTGCCTTCCTGGCACCAAAAATAAAAGAAAAGCTACCTGAGGGATTTACCTTGCCACAGTATATTAAGCAAAGACTCCAAAGCAACAGGGTTCATAAGATGTATTTATTCCCATATCTTTTCTATCAACTAATGGCCGTAACTGTTCAGCTTTTTGCTGGTGGTAGTTTAGTCTCATTATTAACCGGTATCCCCCTTATTATAGTTATGCCAATTCTAGCAACCATCGCTTTAATTTATACCTTGGTTTCCGGTCTTAAAGCCTCTATTATCACTGACTTTGTTCAATTAGCTATGATATTCTCTATTGGCATTATTATTCTACCTCTTACTTGGTCAACAGCTGGCGGAGGAGCTGCAATCAAGGCTGGTTTCCATGGTATAGCAAATATTGGCAGTATGTTTGACCCAGGAGTTGCCTTTTCTTTCGGCATTGTTACGGCTATTGGGTTAATCGCTGGTGCTATCTCAGATCAGCAATATTGGCAAAGAGCTTTTGCTATTAAAAAAAGACAATTAACTAAATCATTTATTTTTGGAGCTCTGGTTTTTGGTGTTGTGCCAATCGCTCTCTCAACTCTAGGATTTTTAGCTGCCAATCCATCGCTGGGGATTGCATTACCAGCAGGGGTTGATATTTCTATGATTGGGGTCCAAACTGTGGCCACCCTACTTCCTTCCTGGGCAACGTTATTGTTTGTTATTATGCTTCTATCTGGCTTAAGTTCAACCCTAGACTCTGGTTTATCAGCGACCAGTTCTTTATGGGTAACAGACGTGGCTAAACCGAAGTCAGATAAACAATCCATCCTATCAGCTCGTAAGGCGATGGTCGGGGTTACTATTTTAGGTTTATTGGTCGCCATATTGGCGCTATACATTCCAGCTTTTGGGCTCAAGCATCTTTGGTGGATATTTAATACAATTGCTGCTTGTGTAGTTGTCCCGACAATTCTAAGCCTCTACTGGAGCCGACTTAGTGAAAGAGGCGTGTTTTGGGGTATCCTGGTCGCTTTTATAATCGGCGTTCCATTGTTTATCTACGGAAATATTATCAATAACCCTGGATGGATTGTAGGAGCTTCATTGTTCATCATAACTATTAGCACTGTCTTCTGTCTAATTTTACCAAACAGAAAAATACAAACAGAATATTAAAAGTTATGCCCCCTCCAGGGGTAACAAAAAATACCTCCAAAATTGGAGATATTTTTCTATGGGTCCGACATGGCGGGAATTTATAAATATAATATCTAATAGTATTATCATGGCTAATTTTTATGCTGACATTAAGGAATTTAAGAATATAAAAAAGCTGCCCTTAATTTAGACAGCTAGAATTATTCATTGTTTTTACATAAAGCTCTTATCAGCTCTATATTAACATTTTTTCCAGGACAGGTTTTAGTAGTTGTTGATAATTCATTATGAGCTAATATACTTTCTATAGGAATATTGTACTGCTTAATTTTTTTCTTTAGAAAACAAACTAAGGCTTTCATTTGTTTGGAGCTTGGCGATACTTTATCAAAATCTCCAATTAAACACACAGCCAGAGACTCCTTATTATAACCAATGGCGTGAGCACCTTCAAAAGCCTCTGGTCTTCCTACATACAATTTTCCATTAATTGTAAAAGGTCTCTTGTTGCCAATTAAATAATGATATCCTATATTTTCCCATCCCCTTAAGTAAATATGTCTCATTTTTATAAAAAACGGAAAGTCGTTATTACGACTAGTGTGATGAACTATAATATAATTTACTATATTTAATTTATTCAAAATAAACCCCCTTTATATAATTAATTATTAAAGAACATTTTTTATTTAATAAAAAAGCATACCAATGAAGTATGCTTTTGTCAACAGATCATCGTAATATTTTCCTTAACATTAAAGAAAATTTGGGTCCGACATGGCGGGAATTTATAAATATAATATCTAATAGTATTATTATGGATAATTTTTGTGCTGATATTAAGAATCTTAGAGATATAAAAAATCCCTCGGTTTTCTAAGAGCTAAAGCTCAAAGAATCCAAGGGATATAAGCTTTAGGGACTTAAGCTCCCCGTTGCAGTACAACCACACGATGAGCGCCCCCAGCACGCCAAACGCCGCCAAACCCGAAACGGCCGACACCGACACTCAGACCACCGGAGCGCACGTGCACGCGGGCAACATAATATTTACCGTCAACTTTGAACGGGAAAAAAATAGAGCGACCATCTTTTTTCAAATACTTTTGATTGCTGATACAAAATTCGGTAATTTGGTTTTGAGTCAGACAAAGTTTGTCCAAATCATCATTTAGCGAACCGAACATCTGTTTAACATTAGCATCTTGCGCCATTTCATAAACCTGAGTCTTAATTTCTGGTGTTTTTTTGTCTGGCTTGTTTAAATTCCAGCCTTTGAAGTCTGGATCAATCCATGATTTGAATACATCTTCAGAGTTAAAAATAGTCTGACTACCATCTACGGCATTAGTAATTACATTATCTGCAACAAGTCTTAAAACATTTGTCTCCTGAGCCATCACAAGTGACGACATAAGAACAATTAACAAAAATAGGAATAACCTTCTCATCTTTTTCTGATTTTAGTGAAACAATATACTTATTTTAATGATCTATTTAATAAAAAAGCATACCAATGAAGTATGCTTTTGTCAATAGCTACTAACTGTGTTTTCCTTAACGTTAAGAAAATTTGGGTGGTAGATGGGTTTTGAACCCACTACCTCCGGGACCACAACCCGGCGCTCTAACCAATTGAGCTACTACCACCGTATATTATTTTGATATTTTATTCTTTCACGTCATTCTCACCACAATTGTGAGGACAACTAGAACAGTCACAACCAAAAATATCTAAATCTTCTACAGCCACGTCTTCCACATTTTCATTTTCTTTCTGAAGATCATTTTTTTTGTCTTCTAACATATAATTTTACTTAATTAATTATACTAGTACGCCCAGGGGGAATCGAACCCTCATATCCAGCTTAGAAGGCTGGTGTTCTATCCGTTGAACTATGGGCGCTTAAAAATAAAATTGCCTATCCTGGCAACAGGATTAATTTAACAAAATACCTCTAAAAAGTCAATATTAGCCAAAAGCTAACCAACCTGGTTGAAATATTAACAACACACCGATAATTAGCATGATGATTCCGCCAATTAAACCAGCTAATCGACTATACTGAGTATTAACCTTGGACATCTTTAAACTAGTCATTGCAATAACAAAGATTAAAAGATCGTCTAGCATGAAAATAAAGACATAGAGGAATAAATATGAATAATATTGCAAAGAAGATAAGCCAGATAAAGACAGGACGTGAGTATAAACCGCTGGCAATCCAGCGCTACAAATTAATTCTACTAGATTAACCGCTGCAGCTAATAACACTATACCTCCTAATGCTAACCAAAACTTATCCTGATCAATTATCTTTCTTAGAGCCCTAAAAGTCTTTTTTCTTTTTTCGTTACCGGTCACTTTACAGGTAGCATCACGATTAACAAAATATTCTCTTAAATGATAACCGCCACTAAATAAGGCTACTGCGGCTATAACTAATCTCACCCAAAAAAGAAAACCTAGGAATAGAAATAAATTTAGCCAGGCAGCTAAGAACAAGTAGTATACGGCTGCTGAAACAACTATAAAACTAATTCCCAGAATCCACATTCGACGACGATTTTTCATATTTAATAACAAACTAATCAAGAATAATAGTATCCACATGGCACAAGGATTAAATCCATCCAAACCGGCAATAATTATTGTTAATAGTGGTAGGGATAAATTATTGGTATCGATTTCACCAAGAACCGGCACACTAATAACTGAATTTTTATCTATTTCTTTTTCACAAAGAATTGGTTCTAAATTAGTCTCGCCAGAAATAATCCTAGCGACATAATCTGAACAATTATATTCTAGAGCCTCATCTATAATTTGAATAATTTCTCTCCCAGTGGTTTGCTCTGAGGCAAAACCAATAACTGCCTTATTCCCAACCACCACCATAGGAATTCCAGAGACAGTAACCCCTAGTCCAGTACCAACCTTGGCTATTAATTTAGCATTGGTCGGATTGCTCCAAACTTCAAATTTTTGAATTTCTATTTTATCTTTATAGATTTCCTTCTGAAGAAGTTCTTCAAAGAATTCTTCTTCGTTTGAACAATGCGGACAGCCGTCTCCATAGAAAAAATATATATTAACCTGCTCCTGAGCTAGAGAGGGTCGAGGCAAAAACAACAACGATAATACCAAAATAATAAATAATTTTTTCATATATAAATCAATAAATAATTAAAGGTTCTTACATAATAACACAAATCGTAAAATGCTTTAAGATTTGACTGATATTTAAAGATTTGGTATTGTTGTCATATATGAACAACTTTAGTAGAAACATTTCAATAATTATTAGCCTGGTTATTAACCGGGTTGGTTTTTGCTATAGTAAGTTATAAAGAATTTTAAACATTACACATTGCAAAAGCCGACTACTCTGGTCGGCTTTTTTGATTATAAAAATAAACTGATCTTTTAATTAAATAGTGGAGGTAATAATGGTAAATGTAATGAATGACGGCAATGGTTTAAATTTTTTTGGTCAAGGACCAAAAGAATATCCAGAAAATCACGAAGTAAACAAAACAGGAAATAAGATTCCTAAAAAACTGCTCGGCAAAAAGTCTAAAGCAAAACCAAAAGAAGGCAAACAGGCCTAATCTAAAAATAAAGGCAGAATAATCTGCCTTTTTTTCTTACTCCTATCTATGTTATACTAGTTACATAAAATGTCTTAAATTTTACTAATCTTATGAAAAAAATTAAATCTGAAATTAGAAAATCGTATCTACTAAACCAATATGTTATCATCACCCCCTCTCGAGCTAAAAGGCCTAAAGATATAAAAACAAGAAACCTTGTTAAACCTTCAGATAGTTGTCCTTTTTGCGTAAACAATCTAAACAAAAAAAATATTATAGACAAAGTAAATAAAAAAGGAAATAAAAAATGGCAGGCTGTTAGCATTGGTAATATTTTCCCTGCGGTAACCTTAAATAATTTCAGAGCTTATGGCCAACAAGAAGTGATTATTGAAACTCCTAACCATGGCGTAGAACTAGGATCTCTAACTCTTCCTGAAATTGAACAATTATTAAAATTGTATCAAAAAAGAACTAAAGCCATTGCCAAAAATAAGAAGATAGACTATATTTTATGTTTCAAAAACCAAGGAGTTAAAGCTGGGGCATCTTTACAACACGCCCATTCTCAAATTTTTGCTACTCAAATTATTCCTGAAGATTTAAAAGAAGAAGCTTCTTTAGCTCAAAAATATTTTATTAAAAATAATCACTGTCCCTATTGCGATATTATTAAAAAAGAATTGAAATCTTCTCGAAAAATCTTTTCTGATAAAAACATTGCCGCTTTCACCCCCTACGCCAGTGCCTATCATTATGAAGCTTGGATTTTTCCTAAACGACATTTAGATAATATTTCATTATTAAATGTTGAAGAACTAAAATCATTAGCTAAAGCTTTGAAAAAAATACTAGTAAAACTGCAACGTCTTGGAGTAGATTACAACTATTTCTTACACAATGTGGTCTCGGATACAGACCAACATTTTTATTTAAAAATTCAACCCCGTGATAGTGTCTGGGCTGGAGTAGAATTAGGTTCCGGATTAGTCATTAACTCTATTTCTCCAGAAATAGCCGCTAAATATTATAGAGAAAAGTAATTATGCCCATTAAACAATTAAAAACTAAACCTAAAAAACAGACTTGGCGACAGGGACATCCTACTCGATCCACAAAAAAGAAGTTTACTCATTATCCTAAAACTACAAAATCAAAAAGAATGACTAAAACACGAACTAAAGTTTCCGATTTTTGGCTTAAACAACTATTAATGAGTAAAAAACTTTGGAAAGCTATCGGCATCTTAGTAGTGTTGTTTTTTCTAGCTGGCTTAATTGCGTTTGCTTGGTTTTCTCGTGGATTACCTAATCCCAACCAATTAATAACCAGGGAAATCCCCCAAAGTACTAAAATTTATGACCGAACTGGAGAAAATATTCTTTATGAGATTCATGGCGAAGAAAAAAGAACTTTAGTTTCTTTAGAAAACATTCCAGACTATATAGAACAAGCTACAATTTCAATTGAAGATAAACATTTTTATGAACATGGCGGCTTTAGTGTTTGGGCAATTATCCGAACTACCATTACTAATGTTTTATACAATCAAAGAGCTGGTGGTTCCACTCTCACTCAACAATTTGTTAAAAATTCTATCCTAACTTCAGAAAAAAGATACAGTAGAAAAATAAAAGAAATAATTTTAGCTAGTCGACTTGAACAAAAATTTAGCAAAAATGAAATTCTCCAAATGTACCTAAATGAAATTCCCTACGGCTCTAATGCCTACGGTATAGAAGCTGCTAGTAGAAAGTATTTTAGTAAAGGCGTAGAGGAAATTAATCTAGCTGAAGCAGCAGTGTTAGCCGCTCTCCCTCAAGCTCCTAGCCGCTATTCTCCCTATGGACCAAACCGTAAACTTCTTCTAGGAAGACAAGGCTATATTTTAGAAATCATGGAAAAACAAGGGTATATTACTAAAGAAGAGAGGGACCAAGCTTTAGAATATGAAATTGAATTTAGTAAACCAGCTGACAATATTACTGCTCCTCATTTTGTAATGTATGTAAAAGGAATCCTATCTGAAAGGTACGGAGAAAAGACTATTGAGCAGGGTGGTTTAAAAATTTATACTACCTTAGATTTATACAAACAAGACATTGCTGAAGAGGTTATTAAAGAAAGGGCTGAGAGCAACGAGGAGAGCTGGCAAGCCTCAAATGCAGCCTTGGTATCCATCGACCCCAAAAACGGTCAGGTGTTAGCTATGGTGGGCTCTAAAGACTACTTCAACGATGAGATCGATGGTCAATTTAATGTAGCTATTAGTCCTCGGCAACCAGGCTCATCTCTTAAACCTTTAGTCTACGCTGCTTTATTTGAAAAAGGTTATAAACCAGAAACTATTCTATTTGATACTATAACTAATTTTTCTACCAACGACAGTGAGCCCTATGAACCTCATAATTATAACGATAATGAGCTAGGCCCTGTTTCCATCAAAAAAGCTTTAGCCGGATCTTTAAATATTCCAGCTGTAAAAGCTATCTATTTAGCTGGTATAGATAATGTTTTAAATCTAGCTGAAAATACTGGATACAGCACACTTGCTGATAGAAATCGTTTTGGCCTATCTTTAGTGCTAGGCGGAGCTGAAGTAAAATTATTAGAACATGTTAATTCTTATTCTGTGTTTGCTCGTGAAGGAAAAGTTCATCCTATAGCGGTTATTTTAAAGGTTGAAGATAGCAAAGGAATTGTCTTAGAAGAGTTTAAAGAAAAAGAAAAAACTGTTTTAAATGGAAATATTGCTCGAATGATAAATAGCATTCTTTCAGATAATGAAGCTCGAGCTTATGCCTTTGGTGAAAATAATTGGTTAACTCTTTCTGATCGCCCAGTCGCTGCTAAAACCGGAACAACTAACGACTATCGAGATGCTTGGACTATTGGCTACACCCCTTCTCTAATTACTGGAGTTTGGGTAGGAAACAATGATAACTCTGAAATGAAAAGAGGTGCCGCTGGTGGAGTTGTTGCTGCTCCAATTTGGAACGCTTATATGCAAAGAGTCTTAGGTGATACCCCGATAGAAACTTTTAATACTCCTGAAATAAAAGAAACTGGTAAAGACATGCTAGATGGAATTATAACTTTTGGTGAAAAAATTAAAATTGATAGAGCTTCTGGTTTTTTAGCTACTGAACATACTCCAAAAACTTTTATTGAAGAGGTTGAAGTAACAAATTTTCACTCCATCCTTCACTTTGTAAATAAAAACCACCCGCTAGGAGAAATTCCAAGTGATCCCTCTAAGGATTCTCAATATGAATTATGGGAAAAAGGTATCCAAGAGTGGTTAGTTAGAGAACAAGAAAAAGAAGTTGAGGAAGGAGAGGAAGATACTAGTATTAAAATTATTGAAGCGCCAACCGAATATGATAACTTACATATTTCTGACAACCTTCCAACCTTAACCATTGTTGAACCTAAAAATAATAAAGTTGTTACTGGACCACTACAATCTTCTATAAAAACTTCTGCTCCTCGAGGAATTAATCGATTAGAATATTACGTTGATGGTACACTATTATTTGCAAACTACGGATATCCTTTTAATTTACATTACGATGTTAGTTTTCTAGATAATGGTTATCACAAGCTAACAGTTCGTTCTTGCGATGACATAGACAACTGCACATCAGAAACTTTAAATTTTAATCTTAACCTCAATAGCAACCCTGTTAATAATATAAATTTAAAAATAAATTTAACTTTTCCCGCTAACGGGCTAGCCTTAAATTCTTTTGACTTTCCTTTAACTGCTCAAGTCAGTAACAACGCTCCTTCCCAGGTTAGTAAACTTGAAATTATTCTACAAAAAACCGATACCGAAACTTCCTATGTAAAAGGAGTAATAAATAATCCTAGTACAAAAATTTCTGAAATAATAATATCTGAATCCCCCGAGCCTGGACAATATAATTTATGGATTAAGGCTTATAAATGGAAAGGTGGTTCCGTTGAATCCCAAAAAAGTCTGATTATTGTTAACTAAAGATTAACCAAAATAAAAAAACGTTCCTCAGAAACGTTTTTTTATATACTAACCTTTTATTGTCTTATTGGCATCACTATATAAAGATAAGACTCTTCCTTATCTCCCCGGACTAAACAAGGAGTATTATTATTAACTATTCTTAAGTTTATTTTTTCAGTATTAATATTATTTAAACCATCTAATAGGTATCTAAAATTTAAGGTTATATCATTATCCTTACCTGAAATATCTCCAGTTAGATTAATAACACTTTCTCCGGTCTGTCCAGAAATAGAAGAAACTACTAATTCATTTTTCTTGATATCTACTAATAAATGGATGTCATTAATTCCGCTCTTAGAAAAAATTGCTGAGGCTTTAATGGCTCTAACAAATTCTTGTCTATTAACAATTACCTTTGTCTCACTTTTTTGAGGAATAATTTGTTTATAGTCTGGATACTGACCACTAATTAATCTGGAAATAATTTCTGTAGAGTCAAAGGAGAACATAATTTGGTTCTCTGATAGATAAATTGTTATTTCTTTTTCCGTAGATCCTAAATCATCATTTAGATTAGACACTGCCCGTAAAACTTCTTGAATTGTTCTAGCGGGAACAATTATTTTGTCCTCACTAAAGTCATCTGTCTTATTAAACTTATTTATCTTAGCTTGTTTCTCTGCCAACCGATAACTATCTGTAGCTACCAGTGTAAGGTGATTATTTTCAAATGAAAATAAAATGCCAGCTAGCTCTATTCGGGCTTCACTGCTAGAAACTGCAAATACAACTTGTGATAAAGCTTTCTTAAACTCATCTATAGAAACTGTTAAATAGTTATTTTTATTAATCGTCGGTAATAAAGGAAACTCCTTCGCTGATTCTCCTTTTATTTTCGTTTTATAATTACTACATTCTACAACCAGCTCTTCTTCTTTCTTCTCTATACTAACTTTTTCTGATGGCAATAGACTGATATAGTCATTTATAATTTTTGAATCTACCGTAAATTCTCCTTCTTTTTCAATCTTTCCTCTAACTGTGTGACTAATACCTATTTCTAGATTAGTTGCTAGTAATTCTATGTTATTATCTTTAGCCTTTATTAAAATGTTATTTAATATAGGGAGATTTATATTTTTACTTGTTACATGACTAACTACAGATATACCTTTTTTTAAATTGTCTTGTAGACTTATAAATTTCATATGCTTGTATTATATTATATATTTATATATATATTAAACTAGTAGTAATAATAAGGGGGTGGAAAACTTTTAAACTTTTAATAAATAGATTATAAGTAAAGGATAAAAATGTCTTTTAGCTTGTGGAAACGATTTGGGTAAATTGTTAAAGCAGTCTGGATGGTTTGTGAATAAGTCTGTTAACACCTTTTTTTATTCACAAGTTATACAACTGTGTCCAAAAATAATACACAGGTAGTTAACATCTAAAAACCGTTAATTCCAAACAATTGTTTAATAGAGTTTAACTCTTGTTTGGTCTTTTCGTTCTCGGTTAGCTCCTTAGCTATTTTATTAAAGGCATGCATAGCTGTAGTGTGGTCTCTTCCTCCTATTTCGTTACCGATGGTCGGATAAGAAGTATTTAATTCTTTTCTAATTAAATAGATGGCTATTTGTCTAGGACGAACTAGCTCTTTTTTACGGCCCTTACCTAATAAGTCTTTCATTGTTATATCATAGTATTTAATAACTGCACCAATAACATCTTTGGGTGTTAATGATCGACTTTGAATATTAGTAATTAAATCTGTTAGAACACTTTTTACACTATCTAGAGTTGGTTCAAACTTATTTAAATCATGATAGGCAATAATTCTATTTAAGGCGCCTTCTAACTCTCTAATATTATTATGAATATTAGAAGCAATATAATCTAGAACCTCTTCAGTTAATTGTAGATTTTTTTCTTTAGCTTTTCTGGCTAAAATGGCAATTTTAGTTTCAATATCTGGTTTACTAACATCAGCTACCATTCCAGACTCAAAACGAGAAATAAGACGTTTTTCTATAGCCGGTATAGCCTTTGGAGATCTATCAGAGGTTAAAACAATTTGTTTATTGCCTTGTTGTAATTCATTAAAGGTGTGAAAAAATTCTTCTTGAGTTCCATCTTTTCCTCCCATGAATTGAACATCATCAATTAATAATAGGTCAACATTTCGATAAAGATTTTTAAACTCTTTGGCTCTACCACCTCGAACAGATTGGATATAGTTGTTGGTAAATTTTTCACTAGTAGTATAAAGAATTTTATTGGTTTTTTCTGAGGCAGCATTACCGATAGCCTGAAGAAGATGAGTTTTCCCTAGTCCAACTCCACCATAAATAAAAAAAGGATTGTAAGTTTCTCCCAAATTTCTTACTACTGCTTGACAAGCAGCATAGGCGAGCTCGTTACTTTTACCAACGATAAAATTTTCAAAAGTATAACGTGAATTTAAACCAAAACGATTAATATTAGAAGAGGGAGTAAATTTCTTTTCAATTGAGGCTTCTTTAACAGGGTTTCTAGAATCAGGTTTAGAAATTTTTTCTGTGATAACGACAGTTTCGTTGCCAGATTTCTTCAACTCTACTTTATAAATAATTTCTTCAAGTTTTTGACCAGTAATATTTTCTAGTCCTTTCCAAATCTTTTTATGATATTTGTTTTCTAACCATTTTTTTACAAATCCATTTGGTACACAAATAATAGCCCTCTTTCCTTCTAGAGAGGAAAGGAAGGTTCCTTTGAACCAAGTAATAAAATTAGCCCTAGAAAGACTAATCTCTATTTCGCCGAGGACGGCTTGCCAAACTCTGTCGTTATCCATAAAGTTATATTTTAAATCTAGAAGTTATTATATTAAAATTTGCACAATAACTCAACACAAGGGTTGTTTATAATATGTTAATAGTAAGTTGATAACTTTGCAAATTCTGGTTGACCTTTTCAAATAAAGGTGCTATCTTGTACGTAGCTACCTGAGAAGGAGTTTATTTTTTATCTAAAAATTCAACGATATGCCTAAAAGAACCTATCAACCTAGTAAACGACGTGCTAGTAGAAAACACGGTTTTATAAAGAGAATGCTTACCAGTAGTGGTAGATCTATTTTAAAAAGAAGAAGAGCAAAGGGCAGAAAAGTTTTATCTAAATAAAATTTTTCTTTTTTCTTATGTTAAAAAAACAAAATTTAATTAGAAAGCAAAAAGAATTTGAACAAGTTTTTGAAAAAGGAAAATATGTTCGAGACAAAGAGCTGGTTTTAAAAGTTTGTAAAAACAATTTGGAGTCTAGCAGAATAGGAGTTGTGGTTAGTTCAAAAGTAAGTAAAAGAGCAGTTTTTAGAAATAAACTAAGAAGACAATTAAAAGCGGTATTTTTAAAGGAACAAAAAAATATAGTTTTGGGTTATGATTTAGTAGTTATATCTCTTAATAAGAACAAAGACTACACCTATCAAGAAATAGAGAGTTCTTTTTTAAAGCTTTTAAAAAAATTAAAACTTTATGTTAATTAAATTATATATAAAAAAACTTGTTATTTCTTTAATTAAGATATATCAAAAAACTCTTTCATTTGATCATGGTATATTGAAAGGGTTTTATCCTCATGGGTATTGCCGGTTTCATCCTTCTTGTTCAGAATATGCAGTAAGAGCTATAGATAAGTATGGCGTTCTAAAGGGAGGAATTAAGGCTATTAGGCGTATCTGGCGTTGTAACCCTTGGAATAAAGGGGGTTGGGACCCAGTAGAATAATAAATTAATTTTAATGTTATGGTTCATTTGTTCCAAGTTATTTTTTATCAACCAATTCTAAACCTTTTGATTTTTCTCTATAACGTTGTTCCGGGGGAAAGTTTAGGAGTGGCGATTATTCTTTCAACTCTAGTTATTAAATTAGTGTTGTTGCCGTTGTCTCATAAGTCTATTAAAGCTCAAAAAGCTTTACAAGATTTACAGCCGAAAGTAGATGAAGTAAAGAGTAAGTATAAAGACAATAAAGAACAAATGGGTAAAGCCATGATGGCTCTATATAAGGAAGAAAAAATTAATCCTTTTTCTTCTTGTTTTCCTCTTCTAATCCAGCTGCCTTTTTTGTGGGCCGTGTTTAGAGTTTTTAGAGATGGTATTGAATCTAATCTACATCTTATTTATTCGTTTATTGCTACTCCAGAAAGTATTCATAATATGTGGTTTGGTATTAATTTATCTGAGCCTAATATATATTTAGCAATTTTGGCTGGCGCTGCTCAATTTTGGCAAGCTAAAATGATGGTAGCTAAAAGACCAGCTACTCAAAATAACGGAGGAAAAGGTGACAGCATGACAGCAATTATGAATAAACAGATGGTTTATTTTATGCCAATGATTACAGTGTTTATTGGTTTAACATTGCCAGGTGGATTAACATTATATTGGTTTGTGGTTACTTTGTTTACTGCCCTACAACAGATTTTAGTATTTAAACAAACTAAGAAAGCAAAAGAAGCTCCAGTGGTTATTGAACAAAAATAAAATTTTTAATAAAAAAACTAAAGCAATAATGCTTTAGTTTTTTGTTTGTCTAATTTATATAAATACTCTATTTTTTCCCACTATTAAATTAATCTGTTTATCAGAGACGCTTAATTTAGCTGGTAAAGGAAGATTAATAGTGTTATCTAGATTTAAATATCCCCCAGATTTATTACTTACTGCAACCGTATTAGCCGTGAAGAAACTGGAACTATTTCTGTCCTGGATATAAACGTGCAGATTACTATTTTTAGGGTTAACAGAGGGCATCTGAGTGGCTAATTCAACTGACGGCATGTTAATTATATAACTACCACCTTTTTCTAAGGGTTTAACGGTAAAGTCTTCTCCTATTTTTATTTCAGTGTTAGCGTTGTTTATGTAGGCTTGAGAAATAAAGAAATGTTTATTAGCTTGAGCAACGTTAATCTTTTCATTACGTCTCGCTAATAAAATGTTACAAGCTTCTTGATAATTATTAATTCCTAAGCTTTTTCCTATTAAACTTGGTTCTACAGGAATGAAAGCTAGGAGGAGATTTTTAAAAAAGAAGCTTATTTCATCACATAACAAAACATTAAGAAGTTTGTTAAATGTAGCATCATTACCTACAGCTACAATTGTTTTTGCTCCTCTTTTAACCTCACCATGAATCACTCCTTTGAAGTTTTTTATATTGCTAAGACGGACTATTTTTCCACTTAAACCTAGGTCTGTTAGGCGTGTTTCAATTCGGTTTACAGTTTTAGTATATTTGCCTTTAGTCAAAAAGTCGTCATAAATATAAACATGCATAACAGGTTTTATTTATTGGTTTTTAGAGGCTTAGTGAGAACTTCTTCTTTTGTTGATAATTCGTCTTGCATTAAACAATGACCATTAATATAGGCTCCTTTAGCTACTGAAATTTCTGAACAGATGATATCGCCTACTATTTTAGCGGTTTTACCTAAAGACAAGGATTTTTGTACTTTTATATTGCCTTTTACTTCTCCGCTGATAATGGCTTCTTTAGCTTCTATATTGGCAGAGACCCTAGCCTTCTCTCCAACTAGTAAGCTGGCGTTTGTTTTTAGAGATCCTTCTAAAACGCCTTCTACCACGATATTACCTTTACCATGGAAGTTTCCTTTTACTTTAATAGAGGGTCCGATAACGGTCTCTACATCTTTTAATTTTTCTTGAGACATATCTTTGTTGCCAAACATATTTGTTTTTATTTTATAAAAATTTATTATCTATCTATAATCTTAAAGGACGCGGGGTCTTTTGTCAAAGTAAAATATTGCCAAAAAAAAATAATTGAGTTATCATAAAATCACCTTTTTGCTCTCATAGTTTAATGGATAAAACAAGAACCTCCTAAGTTCTAGATCCAGGTTCGATTCCTGGTGAGAGCACAAGAACAAGATAAAATAATTATGAAGAAAGAATAAAGAAAAAATAAAGTTTTTAGCTAATACTAGCGATAAGTCCAAGGTAGCCTGGACTAAAGTATTTTAGATTTATTTTATCTCTTGACAGTTTAATAAGATAATGGTTATAGTTTTTGTCTATTGACTAGACAGAAAAACTTATTTAGAATATAGTCATAATGTTCCTCGAGGAACATTCTTGGTTTCTATGACAATAAGGGCCCATAGCTCAGTTGGTTAGAGCGCTTGCATGGCATGCAAGAGGTCGCAAGTTCGAATCTTGTTGGGTCCACAAATAAATGTTAGAAGTAATTTTAAATCGTCATTTCCGACGATTTTTGTTATAATTGGATTAGAGGTTAATTATATAAAAATTGTATGAATGAAAGAATATCTCAAATTGAGAATAAACTAAAGGAAGATGATTGGTATAGAGTTGCTTTTTTAGGAGATTCTATTACGTCCACAGAATGGGTATATCCAAACTGGAGAGGGATAATGGAGGTTGTGTTAAAAGAGCAGCTAGGAGAAGTTGCGGGAGAGTGGAGCGCTCCGTGGTGGAAGGTTAGGTGTTACAATGCAGGATTTAATGGGATAACAACAAAAAAGATAATTGACTACGTGGATGAAGA
>Ga0307992_1000211_pt1 | contig 37650 bp, 45 predicted proteins | sample EllFjometagen133_FD_203162 | JGI IMG/M metagenome (GOLD analysis project Ga0307992, IMG submission 203162) | Marine microbial communities from Ellis Fjord, Antarctic Ocean - #133 | ecosystem: Environmental > Aquatic > Marine > Unclassified | place: Southern Ocean | collected 2014-10-08
AGCAATAACGTGCTCTTGAGGTACGGCGGCCTCCTCCTTAAAGAATACAGGTGGCTTGGCTGTTTTCTCCCAATGATAGGCGGTTGGGGAATAGGCGGCTTTAAAGAATGATATAACCCACTGTTCGAGGGGTTTTTCTTCAAAAGGTAAAAAAGCAAGAGCAGCTCCCAAAAGAGCAAAAAATATGACGATAGGCCACTTAATGGCGGGGTGAAGATTAGAAGCATAAAAAAGTAATGAAAATACAGCTCCTCCTGCAATTTGAAAAAATTGTTTGAGGGTCATGTTGCCCACGAGCTTGAATTGATAGGATGATATTTGTTGTGGTATTGGATGTTGTTGATCCATAGACAGAATGATTTATATAGTTTTAACCCTTAATTTAGAGTACTGCGTGAAGTACCTATTTCAAGGGGAAGGGCTTTTCACAAGATTTTCCATAAATAGCAAAAAATATTCTGAAGTGATAAAATATTTAAGATGTCAGAATTCAGACCCAATATTAATTACAAAGCAGAGGGGCCCCCAGGCGGACCGCCAAAGTCAGAAACCAAGAGACTAGAAAGTCTTCGCGCCGAAAGTCTTGGAGGTTATCCAGTAGAAGGCAGAGACGTAATAGAACACCTGAATTATTCAGAAATACGAGAAGGAAAGATAGATGAAGTAAAGGAAGCTATTTTTGAAGCTCTTGCGTTTAAAGAGGGACTAGAACATGGTTCAGATGTTGAGGTATATGATTTGGATAATATAACTGGGCCAGGTATGGTATATCTCAAAGGACTTTTTACTACGGTCGATGATTCTATTGGAAGACCTGCGGATCATTATTTGAAACCAGCAATAAAATCAGCGTTGGAAGAAAGAGTGAGAGAGTACGGAGAATATAATAAGAGACCTGATCGATGGAAGACCAGACAATTAAAAAAAGCGCAGTTGGCAAATAGAGCAAGAATAATGGAAGGTAAGGATCCATTGAGAGATGATCAAATAGAGTTGCTGTTTATTGAACCGAAACAGAATGAACTAACAGAGATAGGGAAAGTGTTTCCAGAACTTCAAAAATTAAATAACCATGTAACAGCAAGAGAAATTATTGACAAGGCATTTGTGCAAAGGATGTTGGCTTGCGAAAACCCAGAGGCCGCGGCCAAAATGTCGGATAAGTTTGGTGTTGTATCGAGCCCTGACCAATCACACTGGGAATCTTTTTTTCGCGCTGAGCCAGAATTTGGAAAAGCTGTTAATACGGCGATGGAAGCAATAAGAGACATTGCTTTACCAGACAAAGAAAAATTACACAGAGAACTTGACAAGAAAGAAAACAAGTTGATTAAAGAATGGTTAGACAATTTGAGAAAGAGTTCACCCAAACAAGTCGAAAAACTCGAAAATTTGCCATGGAATATTGTCGAAACAGAAGGAATCCCCTCCACGATTTACGCAGAAGGGTTTGAAGATACAGAAATGTTTGCAAAATGGTTAAACAATATATTGAAAAAAGACGGAGTGAATGGAAGGATTGATGTGGTTTGGGCAGCTTGGAAAACAGCGTTATTAATGGAAATACCCTCTGTGCTGGGAAAAGGAGTTATTGCAACAGTAGATGAAACAATCAAAGATGATAATAAAATACTCGAGGCAAAAGTGGAATTAAGAATAGGTTTTCCTCCTCTTGTGAGCACTTTATTTTCATGGATAGCTCACATTGAAGACAAAAGGGCAATTGAGTACGGTCTTGGCTTAGATGGGAAAGTAAACAGAGTTACTCAGTATGTAAGTCATAGTGGATTGCCAATGAGTCTAGGACAGTTTCCAGATTTATGTAGCGGATATCTACAAGAAGCCAAAATAGAGCTACCTTCAGGAGAAAAGATAGCGCTTTGGGATATTTGGACTAAAGGGGTAAGTTTTGCTGATAATAAATTTCCCTGGACAAAGACAGAAATTGGAGATACAAGGGATGCTGGTGAGTTGCCAGGTGGAACTTTTGGTAACTGGATACTTAGAAGAAAGAGATCGTTCGATATTTTAGATTCTATTAAATTAAGACCAAAACTTGGTGACTTAAGCGATCCAGATTTCTTTACTAGTAAAGCTAGAACGTGGGATAAAATAATGCCACTAAAAGAGGAAACAGCACCGGAAGACAATCCTAGGGCTTGGTGGGTGGCTGGTTTGGTTTGGTACCATAGAGCTGGCACTTCTACTAAATGCTCTCTAATAAAAGAAAAACCATATAGAGACCACAGAACAGTTACGCGGTCGGAGGAAATGGTTCCAAAAGGAGAATCAGCTGAAACAAGAAGTCCCGGCCATGGAGATATGTTCCGACATGCAACAAACTCAGGGTTTTTAAGAAAAGAAGATGTAGTGTGGATCAAGAAACAACTTGGTATTGTGTTGACTTAAGATTATCTGCTGACTAGGTTTCCTGTTTTATCGTCCAGTGATTTTTTCTTGAAGGTTTTTCGATAGTGTAGCAACAGACTCCTTGAACGGACCTTCAGGCATTTTTCTAGCTATCGATTCAGTTCCTTTTCCTAGTCCCAAAGCAGCGCCATAGCGAGCAGGGGCAGCGGCTTCTCCGATAGCAGTTCCATAAGCGAATGGTTTTCCTTCGATCATTGATTTGATAATATCACCGATCTTAGGTGTTAGGAAAAATACTCCAAATGAAAGGATCCACCCTAATAGTCCAGTTCCCACATTGAAGGGGAGATAGCCAGGCAGAATGGTGCTGGCTCCACCAGAGGCAACAATTTTAAGGGGGTTGATGGCACCCCACGAAGCGATATCAACCTCAGTGGGCATTCGCATTCCCCAAAAGAAATAGTGAGCTAAGAACAACATAATTCTTACCATTGGAAAAACAGCTACATTGGCAACAAGTTGCTTCAACCAAGGACCAAATCCAACCCCTGAGGAGAAGGTTCCCGCAAGAATCATTAGCGGTGCAGCAATAATTAGAAGAAGAATATTGATTGTTGTTTTTAATAAAAGCCAGAGTATTTTTACGGCGGCGACAATCATCATGATGATAATAATTAGAAAAAGAATAGCTCCGACACCGCCTCCGATAATAACTGGAGCAAGGGCAACTCCTCCAGTGACAAGAGAAGCTCCAGCTCCTACTAATGCACCCGTAATTCCGAACAATAACAAGAATAAGACCTGAGTTAAGATAAGAGACCAGAATAAGCCTGAGCCCATGACAAATTTATTGAAAAAATCTATTGTACCAAGGCTAGAAATTTCTACGCCAGAATTTGTTACCAACGCAGAAATAATTCCCAAAAGTAGATAAGAAATATCAATTATAAATCCAGCGATAGCATACGAGAAGGTAATAAGCACCAGCGCAATAATAATTTTAGGGAGCGCAGATTGAACAGTAATGACTACTTGGGGCGAAATTTTCACCCTAAACATGATCATAAAAGATATAACAATTACGGCAAGGATAGAGAGGGCATAGGTCAGATTGCGGGTTACTTTCCACGCTTTCAAGGCTGGTTGGAGTCCTTCAAAGCCAATTCCTTGTGCGTAAGCATCTGGAATTATTTTTAACCGAGAGGCGACATTAGCTACATATTCCACCCCGGAAGCTGGTTGGATAGAGAGAACAGAATCTCCAAGAGCGCCGATAGCTAACAACGGACTGTTGATATATGAGGTTGTTTCTTGTAATCCTTCAACACATTCTTGAATTTTGTTTAGGTCTCCACTTGAAACACTCACACAGTTAATTAAATCATCACCAAGAGCAAAAGCCTGAAGAGAGTGCATGATCCAAGTTACCTGGGCATAGGTATATCTCTCTCCAAAGATTTCTTGAGGATTACTGTCATCAAAAACTTTAGCGGACCATTCTTCAAAAGATTGGTTGTACCAAGTTCCTCCTTCTTGGGCTTTTGCCTGAGAGACAAACAACGCGGGAATCAATATAATTGCCAACAAAAATGAAACAATGAATTTTTTTATCATATCTTTATTTATCATATGTCATAGGTTTAATTGAGACAATAGCTCTAATTCGAAACACTGATTGGATAACACGGTAATTGTTGAGTAGAAGATAGCCATCGGTATATTTCTAGTATGCCAGTAACATACCCGTTGGAAGAATCTGTGGGAGTACATGAACCAGTAGCTGTATACATTGCTCCAAAAATCTCCCATGGGCAGTTAACGCTGTTTACGTCACACGCGGAAAGATAGTATCCAGGAAGATTAACAAAACGCCCCAGTTGGTTGCTGAAATTATCTTCAATAATGGCACCACTAGAGTTGATTATCGTTTCAGCTTCAGGCAGGTTTATACCAAAATCTTGTATTCTTTGGCAATAAAGAGAAGATGGATCTCCGCCCCCAAATTGATTACATATTCCAAGGTAGTTGCTGGCCCCGCTTTCATGAAGCCAGATAGCCAGGGTGAAAATAGGATCGACACCTCTTGAGAGGGACGCACTTACAACTTGCTCGTATTTATCTGTGCGAGGAGACCCAGAGGCAAGCCAGCGGTTAGCGAGATCTTCAAATTTTTCTTTGACTCCAGCCATATTAACATTGGAAGGAGTATTGTTGCAGTCGTTGGAGCAGATATCGACATTGCTTGAATTTTCTATACAGAGAGGGTCTCCGGGGGATCCGAAAACAATATTTTCTCCATAACCTTTGGGTCTAAGAAGAGTTTGTGTTCCTTTGAGAAAATACTCAGATATTCCTCCTAGGTGGGGGAAATATAATTCAGCGGATTCTCCTGATCGTTCGCTTCCAGGGTTGCCTGCATAAATCAATCCTTCTCCTGAGTAGGTTACGTTTGTAGCTCCAGGTATATCTAGAACACAACCGAGATCAGTGTTGGGGCCGATTTTAGGAAACATTCTCTTAAAAACACCTGAAGATCCGGCCACTAGCCTTGCCCATATTTCATTAACCATGGGTGTTTCCGTTATCACAGATAGGTTTGCATATATTTCTTTCTTGCACTCTTGTTCTGTAGCAGGTTCACCTCCGGTACAACATATTTCACTTACGGAACTACAACCTGACCCGCCATTTATAGTTCCCTCACCGACACGGCTACAACTGGGAACACTAAGACATACCCCTCCGGCCTGTTCGCATGCATTACCAGAGGAACGAAGATCACATGTGAATTCAGCTGTATAAGCCAGGGTTCCACTAATCTCGCCAGCAAAAAGATCATCACCTTCGTTTGTGCGAATATTTACAAGATCACAGTATTCGGAAGTCATAACCCCTGATGGTGATAAGTTATTCTCTTGTCCTTGAGGTACAAATGTTTTTTGCAGAATACTGGCCAATTCAGCAACTTCTTCTGCGTGTGCAAAAAATAGTTCGGCTGGTTCTTGATTATCAAAGGTAACTTCTTTCAAAACAACGTCTGCTGACGGGGAAGTAGTGGTTATACTTTGTGTTTCCACGAGGCCAACCCGATCTTCAGTTGATGAAAATGGGATATATGGGAACAAATTTGCCCAGTAGTTTGGTTTTGTTGGATCGTCGAAACAGTAAAAGAATTTTTTACCACCAATGACAGGAATAAGATTGGGTACTTCAGCGATGGCGCACCTTTCGCCTCTCCACCTTTTGTAAGCTACCCAGTAATCTGCGAAGTCTTCAAAATTCTCAGCTAACGGAGGTAAATGGTTTTTCCATTCAGATATTTTCTTTTCATCTTTCAAATTGAAAAATTTTGCAAAAGAAGAAAGAAAGCCTTCGTTGTAGCAAGGAACAGGTACTTCGGCTACTCTGGCCACCTCCCATAGTCCAAATAGTTTTATGGGAACACCGTAAGTACAAGCAACGACTTGGTCGTGGCGATCTTGCTCTTCGATAACACCGTCTTTATTAATATCTTTGTTTTTATCAACAACTCTTTCTATTGTCTTTATTCGACTTCTTGCTTGCTCATTCCATGGTAACAATTTTTTTAAGGGTCCCGAAAAGTCGATAATTTTAGAAAGATCTTCTTCATTGGTGGGGTCAAGAAAGGGATATTCAGCCCTTCCAGTTGTACCGTTTAAATACCAGCTAACGTATTCATTTGTTTTCTCGGCATCTTCAAAATCAGAGTTATCAGAGCTTTTATTAATATTTACGACATTTTCTGTATTGCCAAGAATAGGAAGGTCAGCGCCAGACAAATCAATAAGAATGTCTTTTGAGTTACTTATTACAAAGCTGCATCGCTCTTTTCCGTTGGATAGAGGTGTACAGGATTGAGCGTCATTTCTGGTCACAGTAATTGTGTCAGCAACAATTAAATTATTTCCACAAAAAAGGGCTGTATCAGAAACCTCTGTATTCCAGGGGTCAGCCTGATAAGGTCTTAGAGAGTGAAATTCGTCGCTTTGAGCAAAAGAAGTTGAGACGAATACCCCGAGGTAAAAAGAGAGAGATAATATAAAAACAACTAATAAAGAATATTTTATTTTGCCGAGCTTTTTGGACAGCTTGTACATTCTTGTTTTGAGGTTAGTTTCCTTGAAAAATTTGAAACTGAGTAACATCAACTCCTGTGAAAGTGGATACAAATCGAAGAATTAAAAATGAAAGGGCAATAAGGACGATGCCCATGATGGCGTAAGTCAATGTTTTTTTTGCACTTTCCAACGCTTTGGGGTCTCCTCCAGCGGTTATAAATTTGAATCCTCCCATGATAAGCATGATGAATAGAACAACACCAGCTAAACCTAATACAACCTGGATAACATTTGCAAAAACACCCTCAAGTCCTCGAAGAGTGGCTACGCCATCTTGTGTTTGTATTGCTCCATCTGGCCGCGGTTTCACTTGATTAACATCGCCTGCTTGGGCAATAGCATTTTTAATATGAAAATTCATAATTAAACCCTTTCTTAATGTATCGTACCAAGTTTAACTTAGAGAAGTGTTTCGAGCAAGCCTGTTTTATTGAGCGGTTGGAAGAGAAAGACTAAAGATATCAATACCGAAGAAAGTATTAATTAGTTGAACTATAGCCCAAGCTGCGAAAACAATAACTAAACCAACTAGTGCAGCCGTAATTTGGTTTCTGGCTGTTTCTGTTTGAGCTTTATCTCCACCCGAGGCAATCCATCGAATACCTCCAATGACCAAAATGAAGAAAAAGACTAGAGCGGCAATAACCAAAATTAATCGAATAAATCCAGCCACAATTCCACCAATTGTTAAGTCACCAAGAGCTGAAAATTCACCTGTGGGACTAAGGTTAATGTCGTCTGCGGCTAAAACTGCGCTTGAGTATAAAAAGTTTAGCATTCTGTGTATATTATTGAATCAACAACGGCCCTATGTCAAGAGCAAGTATGTTTATTCCGAAAAAGTCCTCAATTATTTTTAATAAAGCGAAAAGAGAAAGTAAAATTACGACACCAACAACAGCATTGGTAATTTTTCCTCTAGCACCCTCAACAGCGGCTTTATCGCCCCCAGAAGTAATCCACTGAATAGCTCCAGTTATCATAATAAAGAAAAAGATAAGAACACCTACCACAAAAGCCAGTCCTACAATTCTGGGCAACAGGTCTTGAAAGAATGCTAGTCCAGATTTTGATTGTAAAGATGGGCTCAAAACAGGATTTTTTATTGAATCTTGCGCAAGGTAGTTCACTATTGTTGAATTCTTTCTAGTAAGGTCGGTAGATCTAATATATTTGGTATTCCTATTAAGCGTCCAATCAGTTGAACGATAAACAAGGCCGCAATAACTACAACAAAACCAATAATGCCAGTTGTGATTCTTTTTCTAGCAGATTCTAGAGAAGCTTTGTCTCCCCCTGAACTAATGATACCTATGGCTCCCATTATTATGATAATGACAAACCAAATGATGGCGATGATTGTCATCAAGCCGATTGTGCTGGAAACAAATTTAGTGAATACTGCCGAAGCATTTTCTCCACCTTCCAGTCCTAAAGGACCAAACCCTTTGAATCCACCGTCTGGCCCAAGTTGTATATCAGCTAATTTATTCATAGTGTTGGAATTGTGGGATTAAGTATAAAAGTAGGGTCCTTAAATATTAGTTGTCCAAAGATAGCAGCTAAAACAAAAGCACCAGCTGCTATGGCAAGGCCCAAAAGAGTTTGCCAAATCTTGGCCGATGCACCAGCCATTTTTTTTGGATCATCGCCAGCAGACATGAAAGCATAGCCTGCCAAAATTAGATTTATTAGTGCATAAATACCTGCTCCGACGATAAGGAATTTAATGATTATGTTCAAAAAATTGCCAATACCACCTTGCTCAACTCCTCCAAATTTTACAATTGAGGGTGGTGGCGATACTTTTCCCAAAGGGCTTCCTTGAGCGATTAATAGTTTCATTTTAATTCAATATTGTAATTCCAGTAACAAGTTCGATTAATTGTACTATCCAATAGGAGGCGAAAACAACAACAAAACCAAGGACTGCTGACGTAATAGCTTGTTTCCCTTTTGCAGCTTGCTCTGGATTGTCTTTTCCAGCACCAGCTATTATAGAAATTCCGCCAAAGATAAGGAAAAAGAGCAATATAATACCAGCTAAGACAAAAGCAGCATTTACAATAATTGAAACTAGAGATCCGACATCTTCAAGTTGGGTAAGGGGATTGCTTGATCCGTTCCCAAAAAATTTATCACTTATGTTAATAGTTAATTTATTCACGACTTAAGTTTAGCAAAAAGTATATTCTCTTTCCATTGAAAAGTTTGATTTAAGTTGAATTCTAGCCTATAATTCCTAGCCAGAGATGGATTAGCTAGATGTTTGTCTTTGATATATAAAGATGGACTTCAAAACAAAAACCATTGTACTTTATCAATCTAAGTGGACGTAGTAATTAACCGCATATATACAAACCCAAAGGAGGTTTGAGATGAACGAACAATTTTCGGTTTTTGATGAGTGGGGGAATAAAGTTGGAAAATTTATTCCAACAGGTGGCGGTTTAGGCGACACAGTAATAATGATTTTTGTCTTGATTCTTGCATGGGTTTTTGGCTTTGTGATCTATCTATTCATAAAGCTAATTATAAAAGGATTCGAGGCAATAAGTGACGAGAGGTGGGATGAGGCTGTTGCATATCTTGCGCTTCCTGGCTTGCTGGTTATTTTTTTTATAGTTTCAATGGTTGGGGGAACGATAGTTTCAGCAAACAAAAAACAGTTGCGTGAGCAAGTGCAGTCTACCCAAATAGCTATTGCGACCGAAACTGCTATTGCTGAAGAAACAGCGAAAATAGAAGCAACACAAACAGCAGAATCGGACATCCAAAGAGCGCAAGGCGTCATAAGGTTGGAAAATGTCCACATTGTACAGATGAATGGTTGGTTAGAGAGCGATCGGGTACAATGGACTCTCGTGAATGGTTGGGATCAACCCATTCGAGTGTCTTGTGGATTTTACTACGAAGTTGGTCAAAGTAATGCACAGGTCGGGGACTGGACGCTTGAAGCAGGAAATCGAAGAACTTTGGAAGAATACATGTACGATGTCAAACCCGAGATGTGTATAAAGATTTTGTTATTACAGTATAACCGCTTCGAATTCGAATTATGTCCACTGGATTATCTTGGAGAATGACACCCTTCACTTGATGAAGGTTTAGGTTGCGATGTGGATTAACCACTAATCTGATTTATTCAGAAACCTGATTATCAGGCGCAACCTAGTTTTTTTGGAGAAATTAAGGATTTAAGTTAAATATTTCACCTATTTTTCCTAATCCTAAAAGAGATGCAATTAATTGCACGATCCAATACGCGACAAAAACAATAACGAAACCAATCAGCGCATTGGTGATTTTACTTTTCGCTCCCTGAACAGCTTTTGGGTCCCCTCTCGAGAGCATTAAACCAAATCCACCGAAGAGGAGATAGAGGAGAAGCAATATTCCAGCAATCGGAAAGAGGTAAGTCATAAGAGTGGAAACAATGCTACCAATATTTCCTTCGTTTCCAGAAAATCTAAAACCCGAAAGACCTTCGCTCTGTATAGTGTCAAAATCTTGTGCTAGTTTCATATTTATTGTCCAAAACCTGGTAATTTCAGTATATCAATTCCAATCACTCTCAAGACAAAAACAGAGAAAATAAGAAGCAACAAACCAGCAATAGCAGACGTTAATAGTTCTTGACCAGCTTTTATTTTGTCGGGGTTACCTGAGGAAGTCATAATTTGAAAACTAGCAACAACAATCAAAAGAAAGGCTATACCACCACCAACACCAATAGCCCATTTAAGGATAAAACCAATTAGAGCATTGGAATCTTCTAATGGAATACAGCCGATAGCGGTATTAATTCCTTTTCCACTACTAGTATCACATGTGGGAAAATTACCCTTTGCATTTTCTTTGACCGTAAATTCTTCGGGTAAAACACATAGATTCTCGTCACAAATTTCACCCGTAGGGCAACCCCAGTCAATGTATTCATAGTAGCCACCTCCTATGGAATTAGTCCATTTTTGACAATTGTCATTAATATTGTCAAACGTATAGCCATCAGGACAGCACTCAACTGCAGATACTTTTGAAGGCATAAGTACAATAAGTACAAACATTGAAGCAAGGACTAATAATATTTTTTTCATATCTATGAATATTTTAATGCAAAACAAAGTAAGAGTAAAAGAGAAGAAATAAAGTTGCTATACTTATGAAGCAGTGACTATTTCTAAATTTAGAAAACAACTCTCCCTTTTGCTTGTTATAATCTTGCTATTTGTCTCGACATTACTTCTAAGTAATTCTTCTTTTATTACCTCAGCCGAACCAAATTGCGACAACCCTGGATCTGGCGATTTGGATTATTGTATTGAAAAAATTCAAAATGAAATTGATGCGTTGAAACCAGCACATGAATACAACAAACAAGAACTGGCGAATTTAAGAATAGAAGTAAGTAGTTTAAACAAACAAATCAATGGTCTTTCTGCGCAATTGAACACAGTTGAAAAAAATATTGGACAAAGAGAAGAAGATCTAGCTTTTGCTCAAGAAATTTTTGAAGCAAAAGCAAACAGTCACTATAAATTTCTCAGACTTTACGACCCTATCTTGCCGTTTCTTTCTTCCAATAGCGCATCTGAAGCTTTCAGGGAAATAAGTTTCAGACAAAAAGCAGCTGATGAAGACAGGATGACAATGGAAGCATATGCAGAGGACTTAATTGCGTTGCGAGAAGACAAAGAAGGGTTGGAAAGAAACAGCTTAAGTCTTGCGGCTATAAAGAAAAAGGTTGGTGAGAGTGCAACATTTTTAGCAGGAGAAGTGGCCAGTGTTGAAACATACCTTGTTGGCTTAAGTTCTAAACAACAAGAGTTGTTGACACAAAAGTTTGCCAGTCTTCCAGTGCCTCATCTTGCTTACACTTCTTTAAGCGGCTGTGTAAGTGATATAGACGTTAATCCTGGATTTAGTCCTCGTTTTGCATTTTTTAGCTTTGGTGTTCCAAATAAAGTTGGATTGAATCAGTATGGAGCAAAAGGTAGAGCAGAGGCGGGACAGAGTTACAATGAGATATTAAGTGCCTACTATGATAATTTTCAGATTGTTGATTATCGAACAGACATAACAATTACTGTGAATGGTACCAATGAATACAAACAAGTATTTAATAATGAAACTATGAATATAGAAGAGTATCTAAAACATTTGTACGAGATGCCTACTAACTGGGATTCGAAGGCTTTACAAGCGCAAGCTATAGCGGCCAGGTCTTATGCTCTATCTCGAACTAACGATGGACAGAGCTCAATTCCTCCAGATCAAAGCGGACAAGTAGTTAAAAAGGAATTGAACGATGGGAATTGGATATCCGCAGTAGAAGCAACTCGAGGTAAAGTTATGGTATCAAGTGGTAACCCCATTTCCGCTTGGTATTCGTCTACACATGGAGGTTTTGTTTTGAAATCCGGAGAGATTGGGTGGAGCGATACTGCATGGACAAAACATGCTGTAGATGCGGGATCAGGAAGTAGTATTTCCGATCTTCAAAATACTGCTTATGATAGAAGCTCGCCCTGGTTTTATTGTGACTGGGGATATAGAAGCCAATATAGTAATACAGCCTGGTTAACAGAAGATGAAGTGGTAGATATAGTAAATGCATTTATCTTGTGGGACCTAAATCACAACACTTTCGGTCACTTAAGTCAGACAGACAAAAGTATGCCTGATACGTGGGATGGCGAAAAAGTAAAACAAGAGATTGTAAATGAAGGAGGTGTTGCAATTTCTTCTATTAGTACGATTGGTGTGGGTTGGGATAGCTACGGTATATCACAAACAATTACAGTGAACGGGAGATCATTCAACGCACAAAATTTTAAGAATTTGTTTAACTTGAGAGCTCCCGGCAATATTCAAATTAAGCCAACGTGTGTACCTGATAGTAATCTTAGTTGCAAAACCTACGCTCTCTTTAATGTCGAAAGGAAGTAAGCTCTCTTAATTAGGGAATTTTAGCTTTTAAAGTGATATAATCAGGCCGCAATGCCAGATATCTTTATTTCAGACCCAAAAAAAGAGAAACAAATTGCTAAAGAACATTCTCCTAAGAAGAAGGTTGCTCCAAAAACAAAGAAAACAAAGAAACACAAAAGACCAAGATATAACCTAGAAAAAAAAGCACAGGGCAAATTGTCTTCCTTTAGCTATCTTCCCAAAAAAGTAAATTTTGAAACGAGAGAAAAAGACGAAAAAATAATCCTATTACTACGAAGGCATCCATTGACTAATATTTCTTGGATAATGGTGGGATTATTAATGGCCGCAGCCCCAGCCCTTTTAAATATTTTTTCTTTCCCATCTTTTTTACCAAATGAGTTTGGATTAATCGCTGTTTTGGGATGGTATTTGATAACAATTGCTTTTCTTATAGAGAATTTTCTAACATGGTTTTTTAATGTAAATATTATTACAGATGAAAGAATTATTGATATAGATTTTTACAATCTTATTTACAAACAAGTATCGGACACAAATATCGACAAAATTCAAGACGTTACCTACACAATGGGGGGAGTAGCTCGAACACTGTTTAATTATGGTGACGTTTTTGTTCAAACAGCCGCTGAGGTGCCTAATTTCGACTTCCTGGGTGTGCCAAAACCTGACAAAGTTGCCAAGATATTGCAAGACTTAAGAGTAGAAGAAGAGATAGAAAAAATAGAAGGGAGAGTAAGATGACGACAGTGTTACCGATATTGGGAATATCTGTTTGGCTAATTGCTAAAGTAGTCGTTCTATTTGCTCTTGTTCTTTATGCCATCTTCGCTTTTGTGGTATTAAGACAAATACAGCTAATGACAGACACACTGGAAGTAGGCTTTGAAGGACCAATAAGATTGTTAGGTATTTCTCATTTGATCTTTTCTTTGGTAATATTCGTCCTTGCCCTAATTATTTTATAAAAGTGGCAGAATTTGATATCAATTTAGCTAAACTTACAGGAACTCCAGGAAAAACATCTTGGGCTCAGGTTCATGAATTTGCCCCAGATGACCCCGAGAAACTAAAACTTCGAGGAAAATTAGTGGCTGTTATTTCCACAAATTTTCCCAAAAAAGAAACGTCTCAAAAAACAGAAAGCATAGAAAGTGTTGTTGCTGGAAGAGAATTGTTAACCAGATTTCATGAAGAATACTTTGGCAACACAGAGAAAACAGCTTTTAATGCTCTTAATGATTCGGTTGAAAAAGTAATTACTGAGTTTTCAGAAACATGGGGCGATATTGAAATCGCGGCGGCCTCGATCGTTGAAGGAGTAATTAATACAGCTTGTGGCGGCGGTGGGCAGGCAGCTATTTTTAGAAATGGCATGTTGGCAAAAATATTAGTGAGCAAGAGTGACGGCCCGGCTTCTGCTTCAGGGCACCCAGAGGAAGATGACGTATTTTTGCTAGGTACTAAAAAAGTTTTTAGCGCATTAAGTGAAGGGGTTATTAAGGCCGCTCTTGAAAATTCGGGGATAAATGAATCTATTGAATCTTTGGCCCCGGCTGTTCACTCAATGGATGATGCTGGCAACTTTGGACTCGTCTTGGTTGAATTCTCAAAAACACAATCTGTTTTTACTAAGCCAGAAAAGGAAGTTATTCCGGAAGAGAAAACCACCCTACAAAGGAAAGAAATATTCGATAAAGAATCAGAACCTCGTTCCGCTTCTTTTTTCCAAAAACAAATGAAGAAAGTAGGTTCTCTTTTTGGAAACAAACCTGGCGAAAAGAAAATTTACATTAGACGAAAAGGGGAAGACGAGTTTAATGTTCAAAAAAGGAAAATGACTGTCTCTATTGGTTCAATTCTTGTTGTTTTACTTCTTGTAAGTATTGGTTTTGGGATAAGACAAAAAATGGCTAGAGATGAAAAAGCGCGTTATGAAGATCGACTTAATCAAGCAAAACACGAATTTGAAGAAGCACAAGGTCTTTACACTCTTGACCCAGAGAGGGCTAGAGAACTGTTTCGCAGCGCAATTGCACTTACGAGTCAAATAAAAGACGAAGGCGTTGAAGATGCTGATTTAGAAAATTTAATTACCCTTATTGAAGAATCTGGCGGGCAAGTGTTGGGAGAATACACTCTTGAACCAGACCTTTTCTTAGATTTATCCATATTAACCGATGGTTTTAAGGCCGATGAAGTGGTTGCTTCAGATGGCAAATTATATGTATTAGACAAAAACGGAAAGAAGGTTGTTGAAATAGAAATTGAAACAAAGAAAACGGAAATTGTTGCTGGCCCAGATCAAGTTAAGGATGCGGACGGAGTAGCTGCATATTCAGATAGGGTTTTTGTACTTTCCGACGGAAACATATATGAAGTTTCAGACGATAGAGAGCTAATGGTAGAAGGGGAATGGGAAGGCGATGTCCTTATCTCTGCTTATGCCGGAAACTTTTATGTCCTCGATCGTGGAACATCTAAGGTTTATCGACATGCGGGTGTTGATGGTGAGTTTGGTTCAGGACAGGACTGGTTAACAGAGGGAGCAGAACCAGATCTTAGTGGTATTTTTGATTTAACCATAGACGGTTCTATCTGGTTTTTGTCAGAAACAGGCAAGGTGTTTAAATTTACAAGAGGAAATCAAGATACATTGACTTTTACGGACATAGTGCCTAATCTTTCTAAGCCAACGGCTATTTATACAAACGAAGAACTTAAATTCGTTTATCTAATGGAGAGAGAAACAGGAAGAATTATTGTTGTCGACAAGGAAGGTAATTACCAAGCACAGTACTTTTCAGATAAAATAAAAGAAGCAAGGGGATTAGTAGTATCTGAAGAAGTTGGCAAAATAATAATCGCTACAGAAGATAAGCTTTACTCGATTAATATTAGCCACAAACTAGACTAATTTTTTCCCCTCTTAACTCCGATGAAAATTATAAACAAAAAGGCGAAATTTAATTATCAATGGATAGAAAACATTGAAGCAGGTATTGTTCTTGCCGGCCATGAGGTAAGAGCTGTCAAAAATGGAAAAGTAGATTTAGCAACATCTTATGCAAAAATCATGGGTGACGAAGTTTATTTAATTAATGCCAATATTGCATCTGCCTTTTTGGGGGACTATAACCCAACCCAAGCAAGGAAGCTTTTGCTGCATAGAGACCAGATTACTTCTCTAAGGACAAAAATGCAGGCTAAAAAATTGACGCTTGTGCCTACAAAGATGTATACTAAAAACCGCTTAATCAAAGTCGATATCGCTTTGGCTAAGACAAAACGTAAATACGAAAAGAAGGAAATAAAGAAAAGAAAAGATATCGACAGAGATACGGAAAGAGAATTAAAAAACTAATTAAGGGGACGCATAGGTTTCGACAGGTTGTACTTTTAAAAACTGCAAGTCGAGTGGGGCCGTCACTCGTTAATCAACAGCCAACTTATTACATGCCAACAAAAATGTTGGTCTAGCTAGCGCACCCGAATTTAATTTCGCTTTCGCTTAAGCTGGTGTCTGTTAATTACGCTTTTCGACCGTGTTAACAAGGCATAAACCAGTCGGAATGCAGCGCATTTCCTAGGCTTAAGAAATGTAGTCAAGATTTATGAGTCTTACTTTAAATCGTCCTATCAGTAGGTAAGGTTTAGAGGACATTAAAAAAACTGATCAAGCTTGTAGACGTTTTTGATTTTACCTCTTGGACGAGGGTTCAACTCCCTCCGTCTCCACAATGATAGTATTAAAGCAGCATTAATTTGCTGCTTTTTTAGTGAAGCAATGAACCTGGCTGATATTATATTTCCTCGCAAATGTTTTGGGTGCGGTAAAAATGGTTATTATTTGTGCCCTGAATGTATAAGTAAAACAAAAGAGCCGATACAGGCTTGCCCGATATGTAATTACGATTCCCCTTACGGAATAACCCACATTAGATGTCGAGAACTATTAGGGTTAGATGGACGATTATCTTTGTGGAAGTACTCAAGAGGCGTAAGAAAAGCAATAGTGGGCATGAAATACAAATTTGCTTTTGAAATTGCCAAGGAATTGGCAAGTTATGCCGCTAGTGAATTAAAAGAAAAGAAAATAGCCCTCCCGAGAAATCCAGTGGTCGTACCGATTCCTCTTTATTGGCACAGACAAAATTGGAGGGGTTTTAATCAATCTGAAGAAATAGGGAAAATGATCGCTGAAAAGCTTGGCTGGGATTTTGATAAAAATATACTGACGAGAAAAACATCAAAAAAACCACAAGCGAGCTTAGGAAGAGAGGAGAGAAGAACAAACATCAAGGGAGTGTTTAAGGTAGGCAAGAAAATAAGCAAAAATAAACAAATCCTGTTATTTGATGACGTATGGACAACCGGCTCTACGGCAAAAGAAGCAGCTCGAGTATTAAAGGAAGCGGGAGTAAAAAGAGTAAGTTGCTTAACATTAGCTTCTTGAGTTTCTAAAATCTTTAAAAACGTCTTTTAAAGAAATATAGCTCCAGACAAGATTCAAAACAGCAAAGGGATAACTTTTAATACTAATTGCATAGATGACTAAAGTAGCACTACCAATAAAATTGATGAGATCATAGGCGAAATCCTGACTCTTCCATTTTCCGGCTTAATTGAAGATATAGGCAACCAAAACTAATGAGGTGCCAATTATTCCGACAGCGGTTGAATCTTGCATTTTGGTTTACAAAAAATAACGAAAGCAAAATATGGCGGAGGCGGTGGGATTCGAACCCACGTAGCCCGAAGGCTCGGGCTTAGCAAGCCCGTGCAATTGACCACTATGCGACACCTCCAATGTTTGTATTATAGCAAAATTGGGTTTACCTGGGAAGCTAAAGTAAGGTATAATATGAACTTGAATGTCTGCTCAGGACGAAAGAAATATTGGTAAAAGTACGTTTACAGGAAAACCAGATGGTGATATTGCCGAAAAGATAAGGCACACACCAGAGAAAGAATTGCTTACTTGGACTGCACAAGCAAGACCTTTTAAGAGAATGAATAGAGAATTTTGGGTAACGGTTATTGCCATGGCAGCTATTGTTGGCCTAATTCTCTTTTTTGCAGAAGGCTTTATGCCAGTCATTTTAATTGTTTCTATTATTTTCTTAATCTATGTGTTGACAACCGTAGAGCCAGAAAATATTAATTATTTAATTACGAATAGGGGGGTTAAAATAGGAAGCAAAATATTTGAATGGGAGATGCTTGTCAGGTTTTGGTTTGGAAAGAGGTTTGATTCTCCTCTCTTAATTATTCAAAAGCAGGGTATTCCAGATAGGCTGGAGCTAGTGATTAATAGGGAGAAGCAAGAAGAAATTAAGGCAATATTATTAAAATACTTGCCGGAAGAGAAAGCTCAAGATACTTCTCTAGATAAAACGATTAACTGGTTTTCTAAAAAAATACCCGGACTCAAATAAGCACTCGTAGCTTAATAGGACAAAGCGCCGGCTTGCGGAGCCGGAGACTGTGAGTTCGATTCTCGCCGGGTGCACAAAACAGAATATAATAGGGAGGGTTGGCCGAGTGGTCTATGGCGATGGTTTCGAAAACCATTCTCCCCTAGGGAGGCACAGGTTCGAATCCTGTACCCTCCGCAGGAAAGATATAAAAAACATATGAATAAAGAATTAGTATTAATTTCAGGAGCCATTGTTTATAGGCAAACAAAAGGCAAAAAACGCTGGTTTTTGGCAAAACAATTTGAAGACAGTGAGGAATGGGAAATACCCAAAATCGCAGCAAGGAAAGCTGAGTCAACAGCTAGAGCAGCCATGCGCCTAATGTTAGAGTCAATAGACATGGACACGCAGATATTAGAAGAAGCTGGACGCGCCGGTGGGTCAGCAACAATCAATGGAAAGGTTGTCGCTCAAAGATATTTGTATTACATAATGCTGTTTAAAGAAAAAGAAGAAGAAATTGAAGGAGAAGAAAAGAAACATAAGGGAAGAGTAGAGGAAAAAAAGGTAAAGCTGCTAGGTTTTGAAGAATCTGGTTGGTTTGAATACGCTCAAGCTGTAAGAAAACTACGTTCCAAAAGAGAAAGATTGATGTTGAAACAAGGAAGAGCGGAATTAAGAAAGTGGGAAAAAGCAGAAAAAAACAAAGAGCAGAAATAATTCTTCATACAAAGGCTACTTTTAACAAAGTCTGATATAATACTGACTACCTATTTGAAGCTAAGGTGGAGTCGCATAGTGGTCAATTGCACACGCTTGGAAAGCGTGAGCCTCACGGCTACGTGGGTTCGAATCCCACCTCCACCGCCAAGATATTTGGTGGGTTGGCGGAGTGGACAATCGCGCTGGTCTTGAAAACCAGAGGGAGTAATCCCTACACAGGTTCGAATCCTGTACCCACCGCAGAGAATACTCTCAGTTTTTCTTCGGGAAAACTTAGGTTTATGTTAAAATCGCATCAAGATGCCTCAAGACCAAATAGAAGAAGTAAAAGCTAAGACAGACATTGTACCGATAATTTCAGAACACGTTGAACTTAAAAAAGCGGGTCGAAATTACAAGGGGTTATGTCCGTTTCATGGCGAGAAGACTCCCTCTTTTATGGTTTCTCCTGAACTTCAAATATTTAAATGTTTTGGTTGTGGCGAATCGGGAGATGCCCTCTCTTTTCTTCAAAAATATGAGGGAATGGATTTTCCAGAAGCCTTAAAGTATTTAGCCGATAGGGCTGGAGTAAAACTAGTCCAACAACAATTTAAGGGAAAAGGAGAAAGAGACAAATTAATTGAAATAAATACTCTTGCTGCTAAGTTTTACAATTACATTCTTTTAAGTCACAAAGTTGGCAAACCAGCTTTAAATTATCTTCTAAAAGAACGCGGACTTAAAATGGAAACAATAAAGACATTTAATATTGGTTTTTCTCCAAATGTTCCCCTCGCTCTAAAAAAGTTTTTGATAGATAAGAAAAAGTATAGTTATCAAGATTTGGAAAAAGCAGGCATTGTTTATAGGCGTGGAAGTGGGGCAATTGATAGGTTTAAGGGCCGAATAATATTCCCCCTTCTTGATCACAGAGGCAACAACATCGGTCTTGCAGGGCGAGTACTACCTTCAGACAAGACGGAAGCGGGTAAATATATTAACTCTCCAGAAACACCGGTCTATCATAAAAGTAAAGTTCTATATGGACTAAACACAACAAGAAGATTTATTAAAAAAGAGAACGCAGTTGTGATTGTTGAAGGAGAATTAGACATGCTTTCTTCTTGGCAAGCTGGGGTTAAAAATACGGTGGCCATAAAAGGAACTGCTTTAACAGAAGAACAAGTAAGATTGCTTGCTAGATTTTGCAGTGAATTTATTTTTGCTTTGGATTCAGATGCGGCGGGAGACAAAGCCACAAGGCGCAGTATTTCTCTATCTCAAGAACAAGGAGTCGAAGTCAAAATTGCCAGACTAGGTAAGTACAAAGACCCTGACGATATGGCTAGAAAAGCTCCAGAGGGATACAAGAAAGCATTAAAAAACGCACAAGGGGTTTGGGATTTTCTAGTCGAACTTATCTTTTCAAAATATGATCAAACAACTGGGCCAGGTAAGGCAAAAATAAGCAAGGAAATAGTACCGATATTGACAGAAATAGCTGATGAAATTGTTCAGGCACATTACATAGAAAAGGTGGCCAGAAGATTGGGCGTACCCAGGGAGGCTGTGGCTGACCAGGTTGGAAAGACAACCGCCAAAGATAAAGTAGTAACGCCGAAAATAGCTATTCCAATAAGACTAAAGACAAAACTAAGACGAGAATTATTAGAAGAAAGATTGTTAGCGCTTGCTTTTCAATCAGATCCAGGCATCCTTTCTGAAAAGAAAACATTTTCTCTCTTTGCCACACCTCTGGCAACAAGAATCATAGAAGAATACAAGAAATATACAAAGAAGAAGAAAGGGTTTAACCCCTCAGATTTCGCGGCAGGATTACCGAAGGAATTGATACAAGGGTTTGCGGACATGATTTTAGAAGACGTTCAAAATTTAATAGAAAGGCCTCAGGTTTTGAAGAAAGAACAAGAACTCGTTCTAAAGGAATTAAATTTATTGAAGGTCAAGGGTGATCTTGAGATGCTTGGCAAGGAAATTCGTGAGCATGAAGAAAAAGGTGAAAAAACCAAGTTAAGAAAAGCAGAAGAAAAGTTTGGTAAGTTATCTGAGAAACTAACTAAACTTGAAGAGAATGAAAGTAGGAGTATAATCCTTTAATATATAAATACATGGCAAAACAAAGAAAAGCAAAACAAAGAAAAGAAGTAGAAAAATTAATCAGAACAGGCAAGAATCAAGGATTTCTTACCCAAGAAGAAATTTTAGAGGTTTTTCCCGATGCAGAAAAAAGAATAGAAGAACTGGATAGTTTGTATGAGCAATTATTAACCAAGAATATCGATGTTTTTGAGTCGGTATCCGTTGAAGAGGTGGCCGGTGACGAAAAAGAAAAGGAAAAAGTAGAGCGAGAGATTGAATTACTAACGAAATTAGAAGGATCACAATCTACGGATCCAGTTAGACAGTATTTAAGAGAAATTGGAAAAGTACCACTTCTTGTTGCCGAAGAGGAAATAGAATTAGCAAAAAGATACGAAAAAAAGGAAAAGAAGGCTAAAAGCAAGTTGACAGAGTCAAATCTTAGACTTGTTGTCTCCATTGCAAAAAAATATATTGGTAGAGGACTTTCCTTACTGGACTTAATTCAAGAAGGAAATCAGGGTTTAATTAGAGCCGTTGAGAAATATGACTGGAGAAGAGGTTTTAAGTTTTCCACTTACGCTACTTGGTGGATAAGGCAAGCGATAACTAGGGCAATTGCTGATCAAGCTAGAACAATAAGAATCCCTGTCCATATGGTGGAAACGATAAATAAGCTTTATAGAGTCAGTCGTCGCCTAATGCAAGAATTAGGTAGAGAACCTACACCTGAAGAAATAGGTGAGGAGCTAGAGATAGACGCAGACAGAGTAAGAGAAATATTTAAAATTGCTCAAGAGGTTACTTCCCTAGAAACTCCGGTAGGGGACGATAAGGAGAGTTTCTTAGGTGATTTCATTCCAGACGAAAGTCAGCTATCTCCGGTCGATCTAGCCTCAAAGCAATTATTGAAAGATCATTTAGACGAAGTACTACACACACTTTCTGACAGGGAAGCGAGAGTATTAAAATTAAGATTTGGACTAGAAGGAAATAAACAAATGACCCTAGAAGAAGTGGGCAAGGTATTTGGGGTTACCAGGGAAAGAATTCGACAAATTGAGGCTAAAGCATTAAGAAAATTAAAACACCCAAGTAGAAGAAAAAAGCTTCAAGATTACTTAGAATAATTTACTCCTCTTTAAATTTAATTTGCTCTAGAACATTGATAATGGGTATATCACCCACGACACATTGTCCGCTAGGAGTAAATAAGAAGGGCACACCTACTTGGTTATTAGGAAGTTGGCAATATTCTACGCGGGATTTGAAAAGTTCGATATTGGCTTGATTTTTATAGACTTCTTTCTTGTCTATCTGGACTTGATCTTTGTGTTCCCAATTTTCAATAAACTCTTCCACGTTTGAACAATGAGGACAACCCTCCCCCCAGTAGTACTCATATGAGTCTGGCAAACTAGGGGGAGTAGTCTCTGTCTCACCTTTTGAATTATTAGAGAATATAAATACCCCCCCAATAATTATCAGGATTGACACGAAACCAATCAATAAAGGAAAGCGTTTCATATAATAAAGTTTATTTGCTAATTATTTGTCTTGCCGAGAATAAAACCAGGCTGGAAAATACAGAAATTACTTATTATTACAACAAAATGCTGTAACTTAACTTATGGAAAATTAGAGAAACGTGTTCTCTATCTTGCCTCTTTTGGTCGAGCTTCGTTTACCACTAAGTCTCTACCTTCAAAGTCTTTACCATTAAACATTTCGATGGCCTTTTTAGCCTCTTCTGGGCTGCTCATCTCAACGAAACCAAATCCTTTTGAGCGTCCGGAATGTTGTTCTGTAATAACTACAGAGTCAACCACGGTACCAGCTTCACCAAAATGTGTTGCTAATTGATCACTGGTAACATTGTATGAAAGGTTACCTACATAAAGTTTAGAATTCACTATCTATCACCCCCTCGAAAGCAGAAGTCTTTTTTGGAGCCTATTCGGAGACCAAAATTAGACACCTGACAAAAAGAATTATAGCAGAAAAACGACCAGAAACAAACATAAATAGTTATTAAAAACATTACAAGTTGTTTGTAAAGAGAAGTGTGTGTGGTTAATATATCCTAAGAAGCGTTTTTTAGAAAACAACACAATAAACATATTTAAACAAGGATTAAAGCGTTTATGCAGATATCTAAAATATTAAGAAACATATTTATAGGAAGTTTTCTTTTCCTTGTTTTGTTAGAAATGGGGACAAGGATATTGTTGGGATTAGATTTCTTAGGTATCAAAGAACGGATTGATGGCCGCATGTTTAGAGAACAACAGGAAGAGGGGGTATTAGGCGACAACACAACAGGGGCTTTCTGGATTGATAGAGACATTTTGCATCCATACCTTGGCTATGTTCATAATCCTGCATGGAATGGTGTGCCCGATCCTGGATTGGATATTGGTGATTATGAATACTATGAATACAACAAATATGGTTTTATTGGAGATTCTCCTGTTGAAAAAAAATCAGATGAGAAAGTTATTATTGGAATTACTGGTGGGTCTGTTGCTGAATTATTATATATTTATTCAAAGGACGTTTTAGTCGAAGAGTTAAAAAAATATCCGGAATATTCAAACAAAGAAATAAAGTTAGTAATGATAGGAATGGGAGGATGGAAACAACCCCAACAATTATTGACACTTACTTATCTTTTGAGCCTGGGAGCAGAATTCGATATCGTTGTAAATATTGATGGTTTTAATGAAGTGGCTTTAACATATGCAGATAACTGGAAATACAACATAACTCCCTCTTTCCCCAGGTTATGGAATCTATATTCGCAAAAAAATCTTGAAAATAAAGAATTGGCAAAAGAGTTTGCAACAATAGCAGAGATTAAAGATAAGAAAATGGCACAAAAAGAAAAGATTGCTAAAAACACGCTTAATTTAAGCGCGTTTGCACGCTTATTGTGGGCGTATGTTGATACACATTATGATCAAAAAGTGGCGAAAGCACTAAAAGCAATACAGGAAGAATCTGTTCATTCTGAGGTTTTGTCTGAGTCGACTGAGTACATGCCACGTATGACGAACGAAGAGGGATTATTTAAAGAAGCAGTGGATATATGGAAAAGGTCTTCGGTAGAAATGAACAAAATATCTGAAGCGAATGACATACAGTACTTTCATTTTCTTCAACCAAACCAATATTTAATTGGATCAAAAGAACTGACCTTGAATGAAAAGAAATATGCGTTTTTTGATTCACCCGAGTCGATTGGGAAAAAGGTGACTAATTCAGCCATTCCTGACTATAAATATGCAGTAGAGCAAGCCTATCCGGCGCTTATTGATGAAGGCAAAATAATCAGAGAATATGGCGTGAGCTTTATTGATTTGACGCAGATATTCAATGGAGTTAAAGAAAAAATCTATCAAGATCAGTGTTGTCACTATAATATTAAGGGGAACGAAATTATTGCTAAAGAAATCGCTCGTCAAATAGTTGGATATTAGTATTGACTACTTATTATTTTTTAGTTCACCTAAAGACTTTTAAGATCTCTTCTCGAATCTAATTGCTTTTCCTTTTATGAAAGCCTCGGCAATTTTTTTGTAAGCAGCGTTAATTGTTCTAGCAAAGGTTGGTTGAGAAATTTTCATTTTTTTTGCTGCACCTTGTTGGTTCAATCCGTCTACGTCGTGTAGCTTTATTGCTTCAAGTTCGTCTGGTGCTACAACTACCTCTTCAAGAGTTCTCATTGGAACACCCCTAGGCTTGAAATAATACACATTTGGATTGAACCGTATGTGCCTTGTTTTTCTTGGTCTTGGCATGATTACTTATTTATTCTCCTTGCTTAACTCTTTTTTTTCTTGATCAACGTTTTTTAGTTCTTCTTCCAATGTTTTTTTGTAATCATCAAGAGCTTCTAGCTGATCTTTAGGAGTTTGGGATCTGTTCCAACCGAACCATCCACCCATTCCCTGACCACCTCCGAAACCTCTTCTCAAACCAAAGCCTCGACCACAAGGACCGAAACCCCTACCTGTTCTTGGGCCCATTCCTCTGGGTCCTGTTCCATCAAATTTTGGCATAATCTATCACCTTCTTTTTAATATTCATATTGAATATATATTCATTATAACATTAAAATCATGCCTGTCAAGTTTGTGTGGAGATTATTTTTTTGTTTTTATAAAGAAGACGATACTACCAATTGTGCCAACCAAGTATCCTAAAGGACTAACCAGCATAGCAATGATGAAGAAGGCGGCGTGGAGAAATTCAAAAATATGTTTTAGTGCAGGAATGTGTCCAGTCACGATGGCAATACCATAAAAAACATTGTGCAACAGAATGCCTATAAAAAAAGCTAAGGCTGAAACACCAGTTAGCATTAGCAGTTTTTTTTGAGTACCTTTGATTTTACTTTTTTTAGTAAGTATCAACAAATACCCGCCCAATAAAGAAAAGAGTATAAAAGGCAATAGAGTAATTGGGCCGTTGACAGACTCGTTGATAAGGGGAACAAAAAGCATGCTGATAATGACAAGGAAGACTCCAATTAAGATATAAAAAATCGTTAATAGCGGTGATTTTTTCATATATTTAATTATATCAAACCAATGGCAACATAGTTATTGCAAAGAGGGTCGTTTAAATATTATTATGAAGTATGGAAGGTGGTGATTAACATAAAAGGAAAACAATTAATTATTATTGCCTTGGTAGTAATAGCTGCAGGTGCGGGCTGGTTTTATCTGAAGGGTGATGCTAGTGAGGGTGGGGGAAATTTAATACAGAAGGTTTCCGACAGCAAACCATTTTCAGGATCTCTAAAGGCCGCCGTTGCATTAGGTGTTCCTATGGAATGTAAGTATCAAGTAAATGGGGTTGAATATTCCGGAATTCTTAAGGGCAAGCAGTATAAAGGCAAAATAACAACGCAAGACGGTAAAGAGGGAAATGTAATCATGAAAGATAATTGCATGTATTCGTGGTCAGATGCTGATAAGCAGGGAATTAAAACATGTTTTGATGAAGAAGAATACGACATGTGGGATCAATCTGATGGAAGTGTCCCCGGTGGTTATATTTGTACACCTACCGTGATTAGCGATGCTGCATTTAACACGCCATCTGATGTCGAGTTTATGGATATAGATGCCATGATGGAGAACACAGGCATCGATTATTAAGACACAAAAGAATATATGCTGAAAGCAATGCTTTATTAGTGATGTTTTTTGTGCGTTATGGTTGCAAGAGAAGGATTATTTCTTTTTTGTTTCTTCAATGATATAAGCGGGGAGTTTCCCGCTTGTCATTAACCACATCATTACAGATAAGCCGAGAAATAAGATGGTCATAAAAATAAATCCGACAGGGCCAAGCTTTTCAGTGTTTCCGGGATTAAAGAATTCCATATAGGTCGTGAATAGCCATGTACCTATAAAGAAGGGAACGATAAACCAGCGTTGCCACTTTGGTAGGAATATTTTCTTTTTTGTCTTCATCTTCTTTATTGTACCAAAAGAAGTCGGGTTTGCTTAAATAGGCAATAATAAGAGTTATTGTCCACCGACGATTTAGGTATTTTAGAAGTATCCTTGCTCAATTAACTTTTTTCTTTGTTCTTCATCAACATATTCCAGAAAGAGGATAGGGCTGCGCACTCTAAGTGAATGAGAACGGTCTAAGGTGTCTTTTATTATCTGAAGAAGTTCGTCGGTCCTTTCTGGATATTTGTCGTGTATGTCTGTTTTTTCTTAAGGATTCTCTTCTAGGTTATGAAGCTCGGTTGTAAATTCGTTCGTGTTGATATCTCTGGACGTTATTATTTTCCATTTTTTATCTTGTATGGACAGATGTCTTCGTAGTCACTTGTTAGCGAAGACGCATATATTATTTCTTCATGTCCAAGAAGTGTATTTCTAATTACAAACGATATTGTCTCCCAGCTGTGTATTACAGATAGTTAGTAAATTTGATATGATAACCACTGATGGAAATACTTAATACAGTTCTCGATTTTGTTCTCCATATGGACACACACCTGGCAGAATTTGTTGGGAATTTCGGTTTTTTAACATACGCGCTTTTATTTGGAGTAATTTTTGCTGAAACTGGGTTTGTTGTTACTCCTTTTTTGCCTGGAGATTCTTTGCTTTTTGCAGCAGGAGCAATAGCGGCGCTTGGTTCATTAAGTGTTTGGGTGCTAATAATGCTTCTTTTTGTGGCAGCAATCCTTGGAGATGCAGTTAACTACTGGATTGGGAATTTTTTTGGACAGAAAATAGTTGATAATCCTAAAATTAAAATTATTAATCAAGAGCACATAGATAAAACACAGCAGTTTTATAAGAAATATGGAGGTAAAACAATAATTTTGGCCCGATTTGTTCCAATAGTTCGAACTTTTGCACCATTTGTGGCTGGTGTGGGCAAAATGGAATACAAAAAATTCTTTACTTATAATATAGTTGGTGGATTTATGTGGGTCACTTTGTTTACCTCCCTCGGATTCTTTTTTGGAAATCTAAAATTTATTCAAGAGAACTTCCACTACGCTGTGTTTGTAATTATTTTTCTTTCATTAATACCGGTTATTTATGAATACATTCAACACAAAAGAAACCCGGATGTTCCAAGTGTTGATCCTCGCGAACTAAAAAAGGCAATGAAGAAGTGAGGATAAACATTAATTCACAGTACTTAAGTCTTTTCTCCAAAAACATATTCCTAGCTTTTACACTCACGACATGGAGATTGTATTATTTATTTAATCAATGAAAGCTAAAAAATTTCTTGAAGAAGGTGTAATCCACGTTATTTTTTTAATTGCAATAGTTTTAATATCAATTTTCGTCATTGTATTTATTAGCTTTCAGGGCTCAAATAACAACGAGCAAGTGATTAAATCGAAAACATTTTTGCCTTCATCTACTCCAATAGCGCACTATCTTGAACCATCGCTTAAACAAAGTGATGCTTATACGATTATTTTTGTTGGAGATTCTATGATTGATAGCCTTGGAGAAAATTTTGACTACCTAAAACAAGACTTAGAAGATTATTATCCGAGAACTGTTTTTGGTTTATTCAACTATGGATATGGCGCAACAAATATTTTATCTCTCGATAAAAGGCTTAATTTAAAAACAACATACAATGGCAAGGCTAATAAAGCAATTTTAGAAAGGGAGCTGGACATTATTATCATAGGTTCGTTTGGTCACAACCCGCTTTCAGAAATGCCTCTTGAAGATGGCTTAAGGAAACAAGTGGAAATATTAGACGAGGTTGTTTTACAGCTTGTTATTGAAAAACCAAACACCTTAATTATTTTCTTATCAGAATTTGCTCCATCAGAAGACAATTATGCTAGGGGAGTAGTGGATCTAAGTTCAGAGCAAAGAAGTATCTGGGTTCGTGAGCGAAAAGCTTATATTGAGAATCATATTGATTATGCCAAAAACCACAATATTCCATTAATAAATGTATACGAAGAAAGCATGGTCAATGGAGATGTTGACTTAGACTATATAAATAAAGATAACTATATTCACCCGTCCTCTACAGGCTTAATTTTTATGAGTGAGGCAATTGCAGACTTTTTGTACAAGAACGCTATTTTCCCTTAGATTGATGCTTTACCTTATCTGCTCACAGGATGGGACGATTTTCGAATACTCATGTTGTCATGAGGTGTAGAATAAACTATGTCTTCTAAGTGGATTATATATTTCTTTCTTTTTATTGGTTCTATGGTTGGAGCTTATATTCCAAAAATATGGGGAGCTGGTTTGTTTTCTATTTCTTCACTGATTTTTAGTAGCGGAGGGGCGATTGCCGGAATTATTATTGGCATCAAACTCACAAAATAATACTCACAGGATGGGACGATTTTCGAACTATTGTGTTTCAATAACACACACGTTGTCTTTTTAAGCAAAAAATCAACTATTCGGGGGGTCATTCGCTTAACTCAGACTTGCGGAATGTGACAATCTCAGATTTTCTATTTAGAGTTTTTCTTGCTGGAGGATTTTTTAAAATATTCTCCTGGTCTTTTCAATTCAATGTCTCTTTCAGCATCTAACAGCTTAGCAACACTAGTAAATGTGCGATTATCGCCCCCTAATTCAGGTTTCTTTTCTGGGTTTTCCTTTGAATCATCTATTTTATCGACCCATTTCCACCGCTTTTCTTTTCCAGCTTGATTATTAGCTGTCTCGCTTTCTTCAGGTGTCATAAAATAAGTATATCAAATCATCTCAAGCTCCGCCTGATGGACGAAGTTAGAATCTATTTTGAAGCGAAAACAGTTAACTATTATTTTATCTATAAAGAGTTAGGTCAAAGTTTGCACTTCTAATACCTATGCTTAGCTCTTCCAGTTTCCTGATTGTTCTTCCCACAAAGTCGTGAGGAACGACTAAGGTTAATATATTTGACTCGTTATTTACAATAGTAAGCGCATCTATCTCATGAGGAATATTACTTGAAAGACCTATGTCTTCAACTTCAAAATCAGTTTCTATTACAAAAATCTCAGTTTCTGCATCATCTTTGTTCTCGATAGAGTTTGTTTGACCAATTCCACGTTTTTGTTCTGGCATGTTCGGCATTATAACACAGAGGGTAAGAAAATTTGGTTAACGGAGTTTTCTGAGGCTATCTCGCAGGATGGGACGATTTTAGTACTAGGCTAAGTACAATATAATGTTGTGTTTTAAACATCTAATATATATAATTCTCGTTTATGGAACGTAAATTAGTAACACTACCAGAAGGTTCTAAATATATTACCTCCCCCGATATTTCCTCTTCAGAAGAGATCATAAGGAAAGTAGAAGACAATGAAGAACCTGTGAGTATAAGGCAATTAACAGAAAAAGAAGATATTGAAATAGACAATCTAGGAATTCTCACGACATTAGCCTATATAAGAGGGTGGAAAGTTGGTGTCATTTTTAATGAAGGTGTTTTCTTTTGTGATTTAGGTGCGGATCAAACAGTAATTGTTGAAGCTGATCAGGGCTTAACTGAAACCATTTACGATGGAACTGAGGCAACAACCCAGAGAGTTGTTGAATTAGCTGGAAAAATAACTATTCCCCTTTGGTCTCAATATAGTCCTGATGCGGGGGATACATACATTCAGTTTGAAATTGATTTAGGAAGTGAACGTTTTGAAGTTCCCGTTTCAATGGATCCATCTAGCTATCTTAAAGATGTAACCTTTCAAGTGTACCCAAAATAAGCCTCAAATTATTTTGAGGGGATTTGCTCCGCCTGATGGACGATATTAGAACCTATTATGTCCAATAAAAAACCTCCGAACTAAGAAACGATTTGACAAACTTCTGTCAAAGAATCTTAGAGACGGAGGCGTTTTGTGATCGGACTGTTTTGTTAGGGGGCATCAGTATCTTCTTCTGAAAATACTTCAGGTATCCCGCGCTTTTTCCCCAGAGACCTGAAGAAATCGTTCAACTTATACAATGCTTCTGGTTTACATACAGCAAGCCACCCCAATAACACTGGTATGCCAATCATGATGACCAAAATGGGAATAAGGTACAAAAGTCTATTTGCGTCCACTTTATCTCCTTTGTTAATCTACAGATCACAAAAACTCTTCGGATACATACTTTCAGCAATTGAGAGTATGAGCGAATATTACCGAATATGAAGAAGGAAATCAAATTATGGGTTACTATCTCGCAGGATGGGACGATTTTCGAACTTCAACTCTTTAGGGATTTAAGAAATTTCTGGATTGTCTTGTACTGTGGTTCTAGTTCTTTTTTACAAATATCAAGAGTCAAGGCATTCCATTTCTCGGCTACTTTGTAATCAAGAAGTTTAACGAGGTCTTTAAAGGGCATTTCTCTTATATATCTAATTGTGTAAGTAAAACCTTTTACAGACAAAAAACGATAACAATCGGCATTGCAACAAATTTCAGACTCTAAAGAATGGAATTTATTGACCCCGTGATGTTCACTTATACAATGTCTGATATTCTCTTTAACCGACTCTTCAATATTATAAGGCTTCAGTATTTCATTTGCTTTGTCTAATGAGATAGAAACATGCTCTTTTTGTTTCCCGTCTTTTATTGCTTTCCCAAGTAAACAATCCATCAAGTATGTTCCAACCTCCACAACATCTTCGTTCGCATTAAGTTTCTTTGCCAATTCGACTCCTTTATCGCGAGAGAGAACAATGTGTTTTTCAATGGGGATTTTATATTTATCATACTCTTCAAAAGCAAGTTTTTTTGAAGCGGCAATTAACCTTTTCATTACGAGTATTATATCAAAAGTTCGAAAAATATCTGGGGTTGTTCAGTTAGACATAGTTCTCTGAGGCTAAAAAGTTAGCTCCCTGCTACATACAAGCTTAGAGATTGGATTATTTCTTGTCCGAACCGTCAATGGAGCTTCTTGAATATTTAACTTCAAGTAGTTTTTCTAATAAGGGGAATCTTTTATATGGTTGTTTGAAACTATCTGAACCCATATGACCTTCACCTTCTCGAATAATTAGAGTTCCCCCTAGGTGTTTAAACATTCTTAAACCCTCTTTGTCATCACAACCCCACGGGTCATCATTTGAGTTGATAAAGATGATGTCTTTGACATTTTTCTTTATTTTCTTCCAGTTGTATGTTTTTTGAAGTATTTTTGGATTGTCTCCTTTATCCTTTAATTGCGAATATCCCGCGACCAAGATTGCTTTGTGAATAGTTACGTTTATCCTTTCAAGAAGGCTCAAGATAAAAGGACTTCCTGCCGAATGACCAATTAGGATGGTGTCTTTAGTAAATTTTCCTTTTTTCAAAACAATTGGTAGCCACTTTTCCAAGTCAGGGGTATCGGAGTCGGGTAGTGTAGGAATCCAGACAGAATAACCGTTCTTTTCAAGAAATCTTTTTATACTTGGATGCCAAAAAGACTCTGGGTTACACCCTGTGCCATGGATTATTATTGCGTTTTTCATCTGCCGTTATTCTACCTCAATTCTTTTCGCTTTTGAAGATAACAGGTTCGAAGGTGCTTAAGTGGGGTATGTAAAAATGAGGCTAAAAATCTATATACTCGCTGAGTGGAATGAGTATCGAACAAAAATGATTTAGGGGAGGTCATACTTTTCTTTTAGTTTGTTAACTTCCTCCGGGTCCAGATCACCCAGGTCGTTTTGACCAGGTTCATCTGAAGAATATCTCTTTATTAAATCTTCAATGCTAGTGTCGCATTTCTTCAACTTTGTTTTGATTTTTGAGGCCAGTTTTTTACCCATTTCGACGTCTCCGTCTCGATCTACACCAATTAGGACCATAAAAGCATCTTTTGCTTCCGATACGGGTGAACGAAAAGGAATGTCTTCTTGACTATCTTCTGTCATTCTCGAATTATATCAAGAAGTTCGAAAAAAAGGGGATAAGGGGTATTTATAACAGGTATTGAACTGAGCTCCCCGGGTAGGATTCGAACCTACGACCCTTCGCTTAACAGGCGAGCGCTCTACCGCTGAGCTACCGGGGAATATTTACAAACCATATTATACCAGCAAGCTAAATTTCAATCCAGGATTCCACATGCACGTCTTTTTATGCACATTTTCCATAATCTTCTTTTCTTGCTCCACAATGAGGACAAACAGTTATTCCATATCCAGAAGGTATGGAGTGATGACACTTGGGGCAATTAAACGAAGCTTCGTAATTAGCCGTTGCAGAATTAGTAAAGACGGTGTCAAAGATACCTTTATTGCCACGAAGGCTCTGTAGTGCTTCTTGATTAGATATACCACAGCTTCCCCTTGCTTGAAAAATTATGCCTGATCTGGCCATCTCTCTTTCCATGAGCGCCCCAACTAGAACGTATTCGTGCGCATTTTTAGCAGCAGTTATTAAATCAAAATATTTTTCAACAACAGGTTCTGATACAAGAATGGCTTCTTCTTTATTTCTGAGGTCATTGCCATTTTTTACTTTTTCCCAAATTTTGGGTTCGCTAATTTGTTTTTCTAAATATTCATACCAAGTTATATTTGACGGAGGATTAAAGGAGACAGGAGTTGCCCGAAGGATGTCTCCCGCGTTAATGTTGACAGTATTTTGGTCAGAAGTTTTTGCAATCTCTTTAGCAATATAGAGACACTCGTTTTCAGAATGGGGGAGACAGAAAGCCCGACACACTATTAGTATTTCTTTCTCTGTTGCTTCCTTTTCGAGTACAACCAGCCGAGCTTCCGTATATCTGTGTCGATTACTGGGGGGGCTAAACCAAGCGAGGTTACCTGAAGAGTCTTTTGCTGCCCAATCTTCCATTGCTTCAAATGCAGTGTTTTCAAGGTGATCAGTCTCTGTTTCCCATCTAAGCGTAGGTCTTTTGCCTGATTCTTTGTCGCATAGTTGACTGTTTTGATCTAGGACATAAATATATGTATTTATTCTTTCCTCTAGTGGAGCCTCTCTCTGCTCTAATGAAGCCGCGGTAAAATCATTGACCGTTCTTTTTTTTGCTTCTTCGACAGTTTCTCCATACTTGGGAAGCCAATTTCTAGTATTTAATGCTAATGAGGTTTCTTTAATCATTTTTTCCTGCTCGGGATATTTGAGGGTTGTTAGTTTTCTGACTCTCCGTTGATTAACGGATCACAGTTGCGGCACAGCGCAGGAATTTCACCTGCTTCCTTAAACACAACCTCTAGGTGCATTATTTATTAAATACTTAAATAATTCAAGAACATTTTTGTGTTAGTATTTAATTGAGATTTGGGGCCCAGCTGTTTTTTGGGCACCAAAAGGATGGAGGTGAGATCATTGAAGAAGAAAGATGTAAAACTAATTTCTCAAGTGTTAATGGGGGGCGCCATTATCTCTATTCTTTTAGCGGGGATTGGTTATTTGGGTGTTGATATTTGGTTGGCCTCAACTCAGTGGCTACTAGTTGCAGCAATTTTAGCTCTTTTTGGCCTATATACCAGAATGGAGAGTTAAAATCTCTACCTTGCGGTAATTGTGCGGAGAATATGCGGAAATTACCGTTTTGAATTAATAGATTGACACTTTTTCTCTTTTTTGTTAGTCTTTGTCAGATGAAAAGAAAAGATATAGTGATAGGTTTGATTGTCCTTGCCGCCTTGGCAGGGATTATTTTTTGGTTTCGAAAGCCCAAAGATAATCTGACGGTACCATCTACACCTTCGGTTGAAGAAAAAATGGAAGAGTTCTTTAGCATAGAGATTCCAGAAGATGTTGAGAAAACGAAATTGTCGGGAATAGTTGAGGGGTTTGGTACAGGAATTGCCACCAGGAATTATGAAAACGGTATTTTTGAACATGTAGTTCTGGCCGACTTACCCCAACCAGAGGCTCCTTACTTTTACGAAGGATGGCTTGTCAGGGGAGAGGTGGGAGATGACAATTTTGATTTTATCTCGACAGGTAAAATGATTCTCGCTAAGGGAGGATTTATTTTGGAGTTTAAATCAGACATAGATTACTCAGATTATCGTGGGGTAGTTATCACTAATGAAGAAATAGAAGACAGTACTCCAGAAGAACACGTTCTCGAAGGAGTTTTTAGTAACTGATTTTCGTTGACATCTTCTAGCTAAGCAAGATATCCTAAACTAAATGAAGAAGTGTATTTTCATTCTTAGCCTCCTTACTCTTTTCTTTACTTCAACTGTGGTTGTGCAAGCAGAAAGCTTACTTGTTGTTAATAAAGATGGGCAAGCAATTTGGAAGGTGCTATCCAGCACAGACTCAATTTCTTTGGGCATTCCCGAAAGAGAACATCTTGAGGTAACAGAGGTGGCTGCAAGCTTTGAAACAACCAGTGATGCGAAAATAAGCCTAGAAAAAGAGGGTGAAAATATTAACTTAAGTATTGATTCAAAAGAAGGAAGCAGGAATCTAGATGTAACAAGTTGGCAGGATGACTTAATAGAAGTTGAAGAAAGAGGGGAAACAAAAAAGCTGTCAATCAGAATAGTTGATGGAGAATTTAATATAGAACAGGATGGTATTTCTATCACAACTGATTACCCAATCAATATTGATCCAGAAAAAAATGAAATCTCTGTTCAAACCCCCTCCGGTGCCAGATATCTTTCTATTTTACCTATGGAGGCTGCAGAATCAGTTTTGCGAGCAAAGATAATAACTAGATTTACCGATAAGAAATCTCGCTTGGTTGAAGGAGAAAGAGGCGAACTAGTCTATGCTTTAAATGGTGAAAAGGTGTTGAATCTTTTTAATCTTGTTGACTATCCGGTTGAGGTTGAGGCAAACGTCTCTGTTCTTACAGGAGAGATAGTTAATGTTAATCAGCCACCCTGGTTGATAGTATTAAGCTACTTATTGAGTTAAATCACGATATGAATCCGTTAATTGTCATACTACTACTCTCTTTTGTCGGTAGCATTGCTGGGCTAGTAGGAGGGGTTATTTTTTTATTAAAGAAGGACTGGGCAAGAACTCTCAGCAAATATGCTGTTCCCTTCGCGGCTGGTGTATTGCTTTCTGTTTCGCTTCTTCATTTATTGCCTGAGGCGGCCCATTTAGCTGGTGAATCAGCCTATCTGATCGTTTTAATTGCCCTTTTGTTTTCTTTCTTTTTTGAGCAGTATTTTGCTCATTTGCATCACCACGAAGGCCATACTCACTCAAAAACTAAGGCAACGGCCCCGCTGGTGATATTCGGAGACACAATTCACAATTTTATTGATGGTGTGGCTATTGCTTCTGCCTATCTTATTGATCCTTATTTTGGTTTTGTAGTTACCCTTTCAACTTTCTTACACGAAACGCCTCATGAAATAGGGGACTTTGGGGTTCTGATTTCTTCTGGTTGGTCTAGGGGAAAGGCTTTTTGGGTTAATCTTTTTTCATCCCTTGCCACATTCCCTGGTGCCTTATTGGTTTTCTTTTTTTTGAGAGATGCTGAAGACAAGATTGGAGCCTTGCTGGCCTTTTCAGCTGGAATATTTTTATATTTGGGTGCTTCAGATTTCTTACCGGAAGTTGGTGCCGAGGAAGAAGGGGTTTCTTCATGGAAAAAATTTGCACTCTTGGTATTTGGAATACTAATAATGTATGTATTAAGTCTTTTATCCCCAGCACATTAGTCGCTTCCAATAATTTCAGATTCCAGATAAGATAAGTAAGGTGTATAAATAGAGGAAAGAGAGGTGAATTGAATGCAGATTATCATATACTCAACAACAACTTGTCCTTATTGCAATAACCTTAAGGAATACTTGCAATCCAAAAGTATTGCCTTTACAGAAAAATTAATCGATCAAGATAAGGCTATAAGTGAGGAGATGGAAAAAGAATCAGGAGGATTTAAAGGGGTTCCTTTTGTCGTTATTACGAAAGAGGATGGGGCAAAAGAGACTATTATTGGGTTTAACAAAGGTAAAATCAATTCTATTTTAGGAATACAAGAATGATATTTATAAATTTTAAAACCTATCAAGAAGGTAGTGGTGAGAAGGCTATTGATTTAGTAAAGATTATAGAAGCAGTTTCGGAAGAAACACAAATTAAAATCATTCCAGTCGTACAAGCCACAGATATTAAAGAAGTGGTCATAGGGTCAAAATTAGAAATTTGGGCCCAAAACGTTGACCCCGATAAGTATGGGGCTCACACGGGGGCCGTTTTGCCAGAGGCGGTTTTAGAAGATGGGGCCTTGGGTACGTTTATTAATCATTCGGAAAAGAAATTGGAAAACTTTGACGACTTAGAAGCTGTGACAAAAAGAGCGAAAGATGTAAATTTAAAGAGTTTGATATTTGCATCCGATGTTGCTGAATTAGTGAAAATATTAAGTTTAAAGCCAACATATGCAGCATATGAGCCGCCGGAGCTTATTGGCAGTAAGACAACCTCTGTTTCTGATTCAAAACCAGAGATAATCGCTAAGGCCGTGTCTCTTTCTAAAGAAGCTGGTATACCTCTTGTCGTCGGAGCAGGTGTTAGTTCAGCGAAAGATGTGAAGAAGTGTGTGGAATTGGGAGCAGTCGGTGTGGCGGTTGCGAGCGACGTCGTTGCAGCCAAAGACCCCAAAAAAGAATTATTAGATTTAACAGAAGGATTTAAATAGAAATGAAAACATACATAGCGTCAGATCATGGGGGATACGAGGCAAAAAAAGAACTCATAAAATATTTACAAGATAAAGGGTATGTGATGGAGGATATGGGTAACAAGAAACTTGACCCGCTGGATGATTATCCTGATTTTATTATTCCCCTGGCTGAGAAGGTAGCCAAAGAACTGGGTGCCACAGGTATCATTATTGGCAGAAGTGGAAATGGAGAGGCCATTATGGCCAATAAAGTGAAGGGTATTAGAGCGGCGGTTTGTATAAATAAGAAAATGGCAAAAATGGCAAGAGGACATGACGATGCCAACATTTTGTCTTTAGGGGCAGACTATACGGATATTGATACAATCAAAAAAATTGCCGACAAGTTTCTGGAAACATTCTTTTCGAAGAAAAAAAAGTACGCAAGGAGGGTAAACAAGATTACTTCTTATGAAACTGCCTAGAATTGAAGACTTAGATATTCAAAACAAAAAAGTTCTTTTACGAGCGGATTTAGATATTGATATTTCAAAGGACGGAGGAGGGCGATTAAGGGTCCTACTACCAACCCTGAAAATTTTAACTCAAAAGGCTTCAAAAATCACAATAATAGGGCACAAAGGAAGGCCAGAAGGAAAGGTGGTTAAGGAGCTAAGTGTGGATACGGTAAGTGCCGCTTTAGAAAAATTATTGATACAAGAATGGGGTAAGGAGAAGGTAGAGAATCTCGATTTGGTTATGTCAGAAAACCTTCGTTTTGACAGCGGAGAAGAGGAAAACAGCGAACATTATGCAGAACACTTGGCAGAAGGAAATGATGTTTATATTAATGAAGCTTTTGCATCAAGTCACAGAGAGCACGCTTCAATTACAAAGTTG
>Ga0307992_1000212_pt1 | contig 37609 bp, 33 predicted proteins | sample EllFjometagen133_FD_203162 | JGI IMG/M metagenome (GOLD analysis project Ga0307992, IMG submission 203162) | Marine microbial communities from Ellis Fjord, Antarctic Ocean - #133 | ecosystem: Environmental > Aquatic > Marine > Unclassified | place: Southern Ocean | collected 2014-10-08
TTGAAAGGCTAAGCTATATTTATACATTATCCTTCTTCCCATTGGTTGACTCCTTTCTGTCAACCTATTTCAGGATAACACACCATGGACCATTGACCATCAGCCATGAGCTATTAGCTATTCTTTTGCTTTTGCTTTTGCTTTTGCTTTTCTCGTCCTTCATCCTAGCGAAGCGTTCGTCCCCCTCCTCCATAGCCCCATTGCCCTTCGTAGCCTTGGCGTAGTAGGGTTAGCGAAGGAGGATCATCCTTCAGTTTTTTACTATCGACTATTGACCATGGACCATGGACCATTGACCGTTTTTGGTTTTCTTAGCCGCTACCGTAGCCTTTTTAGACGATACGGGCATCGCCACCGCTAACCTTTTTATGCTTTTTATTTTACTATCGACTATGGACAATAGACCATGGACCGTTTTTGGTCTTTTTACTTCTAACCTAGTTATATCCCATATCTTTTGATCTTATAATCCAGATTTCGCCTGGTCATCTTCAGTATTTTAGAAACAAGATTCTTATTGCCGCCAACTTCTTTCATTGTTTTTAAGATCAGCTCTTTTTCAAACAGCTCAACCTTGCCCTTTAGGGATTCTTGATCTACGCTATTATCTTCCCCAGACTGACCTTTTCTTTTAATTCGATCCGGCAGGTCCCCAAGTGCGATCTTATCATTATCAGATAAAGTTACTGAGCTCTCTATTGCGTTTTCCAGTTCACGCACATTACCCGGCCAGCTATATTCCATAAATAAGTCCATACATTCCTGTGAAACTGTTTTTATCGGCTTGCCAGGCACCTGATATTTACGCAAAAAGTGATTCACTAACAGCGCTACATCTTCCTTTCGCGCCGCAAGACGTGGTAAAAATAAGCTTATCACACTAATACGATAAAAAAGATCTTTACGAAAATTTTCCCGCTTAACCTCTTCTTCAAGATTTCGGTTAGTAGCCGCAATGATCCTAACATCAACCTTAATTTGCTTTGTTGCTCCTACCGGCCTTATTTCCCTTTCCTGCAGAGCTCTCAAAAGCTTTGCCTGCATTGCCTGCGATGTCTCGCCTATTTCATCTAAAAACAAAGTTCCGCCGCTGGCAACCTCAAACAGCCCCTGCTTAGTTGAAATCGCACCTGTAAAAGAGCCTTTCACATGCCCGAATAACTCGCTTTCCAATAGGTCTTCAGGCAAGGCGCCGCAGTCAATAGAAACAAATGGCTTATTGGCCTTCAAACTGTTGAAATGAACTGCCTTGGCAATCAGCTCTTTTCCTGTACCGCTTTCTCCATTTATCAGCACAGTTGTATTGGTTCTAGCAACTTTATCGATCAAATCAAAGATTTTCTGCATAGAAGCGCTTTTACCTATTATATTAGCAAACCGGTAGCGCTCTTTTAACTTTTTTTGGACACTTTTATCATCCGTAAAAATTCTTTTTTGAGAAAAAGCCTTTTTAATTATTAGCTTAATATCATCAATCCTAAAAGGCTTGATCAAATAATCATATGCCCCGTACCTAAGAGCCTTTATTGCCGTCTCAACCGAAGCATAAGCTGTAATCATTAAAACAATAATCTCCGGGTTATGATTCTTAGCCTGCCGAAGCAATTCAATACCGCTTAGCGGTGTCATTCTGATATCAGTGATAATCATATCAAATACTTCAGCCTTGAAAATTTTCAAGGCATCACCTCCGCTGACAGCACAGCGTACAGAATAACCTTCTTTTTCCAAAACAACGCTCAGCCATTCCATTAAATCTTTTTCATCGTCAACTAAAAGTATCTTTCCCTTCATTATCTCCACCTATATTCTTTTTTGCTAACCTAGATTTTGAATCAGCCGCTGATGATGAGTGCTAAGATTTTTGCAACAAATTTTAACTACAAAAATTAGTGCTATTCACTGTGACCTGGTTCAGATTTTAGGTTATATGGCAAAAAGACAGAAAATTTAGCCCCCCTGCCTTTTTTACTCTCAACTTTAATATTTCCTTTATGCTCTTTTATTATGCTCAAAACTATAGCAAGCCCTAATCCCACTCCTGTATCCCTACCGCTGGAAAAAGGTTCAAAAAGCATCTCCATCCGCTCTTTAGAAATGCCATATCCGTTATCAGAAAAAACAATTACCGCCTCATTATTCTCAGTGTCTCTGATCAAATCGATAGTTATACGGCCATCCTCAGCCACAGCTTCAACCGCGTTTATAAGCAGATTAAAAAACACCTGCTTCATTTGTTTCGGGTCACAAACAACATTAAAGGACTCATTAGGGGCCTCTTGTTTTATTAAAACATTCTTTTTGAAATCCTTACTGTTTTTAATCAGGAATATAACCTCATCCAAAAGCTCTGGGATATTTACCTCTTCAAGAGCCAGCTGCCGCGGCTTAACATATTCAAGCAATCCGTTGATTATATCGTTTAAGCGCATGGTTTCTTTCATTATCAGCTTAAACAGTTTTTCATTATTTCCTTCTAAGATAAGGCTTTCATTTAACGCTTCCACACAACCGGAAATCGAAGCCAGAGGATTGCGTATTTCATGCGCTGTATTTGCCGCTAATTTTCCAATAGCAGAAAGCCTGTCTTCACGGCGCAGACGCTGCTCTAGCGACAAAAGCACTTTGTTCTTTTTACTAAGCTGCTCTGATATATAAGCACTTAGAAAACCGATAACACAAAATACAGTTACCCGAAAATAGAGCAAGGAAAACACATATGAGCCTTGATGATTAAAATCGTTTAAAATCTCAGCCGGAAAAGGAACGGTCCCCCAGAATTCAAGGCTAACCATAACTGCATACATTGCGCTGCCCAAAAAAGCAATTAGAATCGCAGCTCTGCCGGAGATAAGAATACCCGCGGCAATAGTCGAAAGCGGCAGCAGTATGCTCAGCACTGAATCAACCCCTCCGGTATAGTGAATAAGCAGTGTTTGAATGACAATATCTACAACGATCTGCAAAAATAAAAATGACGGACTGGAAAATTTTACTAATGCCAACAGCAAATATATAATCGTAAAAATATATATCGCTGAGATCAGGGAGTACACTTGAGCATGGGCCAATCCAAAAAGAGTGGTATTGATTATCAGAATAACCGTCGCAAGCGCAAAACGCAAAAAGATTAAGGAATATAGGGAATTTTTAGCTCTGAGCATTGAGAATATTATAGGAAACAGACGCAAGAAAGTCAATCAGTTTGATTTGAAATTTTTGCGTCTGTTTATTCAATAAGAATACATCGTTTAATAAAATTAATGTTTACATAAAAAAACAACCATTTTAAAACCCCTATTCCGCCTGAGCCTGCTCATTTACCTGTTCTTCAACAGACCGAGCATCTTCGCCTTTTACCATACCTGTATCCATCATCGGCGCATCAGTCAATGACTCATCAGTTGAGTCTATGCTAATAGGTGTTGCTTGCATTAAAGACAAGGCCTCCTTTATTTCTTCCTGTTTAAATATCTTATAGCCCTGGGCATCCACTTTTTCCTCATCGGGATCTTCCTCTAAAGGCTCAATTTCTACAGGAACCGGCTGCTCAACAGAGGTTTTTTTCGGCGGAAAATAATAGCTATGTTTTCTTCTGCGAGTTGTCACTCTGGCCTTTGTCCCTTTTACCGCATTTGCCGGGCTTCCCGAATTGAAAGCCTTATTCCCATCAGCGGATTCATTAAGCATTTGAGTCGTCGATAAGCCTGATTTTGCAGATTTTGACTGTTTGTTCAGCATTAAAAGAAACGATAATAAAATCAAAATACCTATAATACCGGCAACAGAAATTTTCATATTTCTATCCATACCCTATCCCCCTATTATCAGCTTATGATTAAGCATACTAAAGTTAAAATAAACAATTTTTTAAATAAAATCAAGTTGATAGAAGAAATCTATCGTACTCTCGATCCATAATGCCTGCGCTCCTCCAAAAAAAACATCAGAAGGAGATCTCGTAGCAGTTTTAAATCTCTGATCATATGACATATAAGTGCATGGTGCTGTTATCCCGTTATCAGCATCCTCATAAGTAGTCCCATCGGCTAAGCGTCCTCTGCGGTCCAGACAAAGATCGCCCGGCAGGCTTGGGTTTTCTGTAAATGGTTCATAATCAACAAAATCCCTGCATTCGCCAGTGAAGTCACCGTTTTCATCCAGGATAAAAAACGCACCATTTAGATACTTTCTCCGGTTATAATCCTCCCCATGTTCACGATATCGCCAATCCTCGAGCGAATCTCCTTTAGCACCGCGATAACTGGCTATCAGGGTATTATAGTAATGGTCCTGATAAACATGGTTGGGCATCATGCCATAGGTATAGCTTTCTCCACTTGGCGCCCATTCAAATGTCTTCGCCAATTCACCCCCAGGATCTTGTTGCTTAAACAAATCATAGTATGTCGCATCTTTTACATCAATTATATCCTTGATCTCCTGCTCATTAGCATCAGGAATATCTCCATAATAATCCCAGATGTCATGATTCAAGCGATCACGAGTTACCCACATTCCGCCACCAAGCGTTGGATCTACCTCTTCCCATTTAAAGGTCACTGGATTCTCCTTAACATACATCTGCGGATAATCACGGTAATGCTCTGTTGCCGGTATTACCTGCGGGTCATTAAAATCATCAGACAGCGTAAATACACGTTTCTTTGTGATAATAGCACTGGTTACCCAGTCATCCTTATTATAATCCCCTTTTAGATAAATATTCTCTTCTCCTAATACCGTAAACCCATTATTTGCAAATTTCCGCGGTAATTTGGCTGCATTTGTCAGCCTTAGAGGAACCTGTGAATAAACTATACCATTGTTAGGATATTTATTGGCAAGCTGCATTTCTTCAAGATCTATCTCAAGCACAACATTCATTTTTCCGGTAAAGGTGTTTATAAAAAATACCTTTTTTGCCACAGGCTCTCCGCCCAATTTAGCTGCTGCTGTGTCAATACTTATTTCAAGCATATCCTGCCATTCCGGAAAGACACTAAACTCACCATCAAATGAAACATCAAGCGGAATAAATAATCCGTCATGTTCAGCCAGGCGCAAGTAGGTAACATCAAATACCGGCGGATCCAGATCTTGTCCTCCGGTAGCACCATCTTTAACAATACCATCCAGACCGGAAACATTCAGAAAATCATTCCAGGCAGTCGGCTGTTTACTGGAAAATGTATGCTCAACCGGGATATTCCCGGTATCATTAATTTCATCTCCATAAGTTCCGTCATATATTCTTTTATCTAAATGATCTGTCCAGTCATACCCAGGGCTTGGATCCCTCCTATCGCATCCCAGTATTCCTGACTCTGGAACATATCCCAGTATGTTTTTGCGCCGGGATGAGACGCCAGGTCTGCCGGATCTACCATAACCACACTGCCAGTAACAATATCCCAATAACTATTATCAGCACTCACCTGATTTCCTGCATCATCATAGGTATAAAAATCAACCGGCTGGTCATTAGAATTGGTCGTATTATATTTACGCCAATCCCATGCCTCAGGCAATTCTGCAGGAATCTGAGTCCATGGATCTGAAAAAATATTTCCGTCTTCATCTTCACCCAGATATGGCTTGATCCAGACATTATACCCGTTTAAAGGAATCGTATTATCGTTTTTAATGCTTCCACTTATGCGGTTATCATTGGATCCGGGAGCGATATCATTCCAGGGGCAATTGTTACCGGCAAAGTACCACTCTGAATTGCAGTATGCTTCCGTAGGCCAGCTGCTGGTATGGGCAAATCTATAAGCATAGGATTTCCAATTAGAGTGCCTGGTGCCATGCTTATCCCAATAGTAGTAACGAAACGGACCAGGCTCATTCGCTGCATCATCTTGAAAAACATTATTAAAATCATCCAGCCTGACAATAGGCGCCTTGCCGTCATATTCCCCGTCATAACTATCAGGATATCGCGGCGCAGGATATCTCTTCGTATTCTTATAATATATTGATCCGTTTTCCCCTGTACTCAATTCAGATATATTTTCCAATCTTACCGGGCCATCAAAATAAATATTAGAGTTAGTATGGATCCCTCCACCATTCATATGCGGAAAAGTACCTACAGCATCATTTAGATCAATATCATAGGGACTAAAATAGAAAAAATCATAAATTCCTTTACGGCTTAGGGTATACTTTAGCACTTTGCTGAATTCTCCGCTCATACCCATGGCCACAATAATGGTCTCATCTTCATTATCTGCATTTTGGTATGCCTTAACTTTGAATTCTCCGTTATTGGCAACAAAGAAACCATTAGCATTATAACTACAGTCAGCCATAATATGCTGCTGATATCCGACATCAGATGCCTCAAGAACAACCAGCTCCTTTTTTTCATCAGTCTTCCACTTATGCGTATACCACTGCCATCCTAAATTCTGCGATTCAAAAACTGCATAACTCATGCCCGCTTCCGCATTGCTCAGAGCTTTTTTCTCCTCAGTATTACGAATAACCGTTTTTTTTTCATTTAAGATCATCGTAAAAATGCCTGCCGTGGTCACTAAAATAACAAAAAGCACCAGATACGTAGCAATCAGGACAGTACCTCTATTGTTTGCTAAGTTTCTCATAGCTACCCCCTTTTAAATAGTTTAATTACGAAAGTCAATAGTGTTTTTAAGTTCGAAAGTTAATGGCACTGCCAGGGTTCTGCCTCCACTCGTTCTTTGCACGCTTGTCATCGTCACCTCTACCATTTCAATAGCAGCATCCGGAAGATATGCTTTAGTTGCCGTATCATATTTGATTCCCTGTACTTGAAATGCGCTTATATTATCCGCGACTAAAGACTGCGAAACAAGAGTTGAACTATTATCCCAAACCCGCCTGAAAACCTCTTCCTGAACACTGTCCCAGCAATATTCTATGGACCAGCCCAGTGCATTCTCTGCCCCCCATTCTACAATATTATTTATATCGACAAAATCACCGTCAGGTTCATAATCTACAGGCAATTGAAATACCAGGCTTGCACCTTTATCCGTGCTAAATGACCCCCCTTGGTCCATGGGAATATTATATACTGAGACATATAGCCGATTAGACATCCGCGCTTCCTTGATCAGAATATTCATGATTTTTCTTGCTCTAGTGGAAACATTCCACCTTCCTTTACATAAGCCAATAAAATTATTTTGAGAAATCAGCACAGAAAAAAGAGATCCAATGATAATACTGAAAATACCCATTGTCACCAACAATTCAACAAGAGTAAACCCCTGTCTTGATTTGATCAAAAGGCCGGAAGATTTTCCCTTTAGTGATTTTATTTTTTTCAATTTCGTCATTCTATTTCAATTCCTATTTAAGTAATATTAACCATTAGTGAAAGATTACAGCCCCGGCCATCATACAAGGAGAATCAATTTCACCGTTGCCATTAATATCCTCAGGTCCCTCCAACACTCCGTTTAAATTCTGGTCCTCACCTATTACTCTAGTTCTCTGCTTCCAACAAACAGCGATCTTAACTCGCAATACGTCAGGATCCATAACCATAATCGAAATTGTTCCCATATGATCGACACCTCTGTTTGTAAGACCATCAATAGTAAAATTCTGTCCATTATAGACAGACACTATATCATTAAAAGGCACATTACGGATCTGATCCATTTTTCCCTGTATCTCATTCATTCCCACTACAGTATTATCATTAGTCTCATTGAGCCCTGACCAGATTGTTCAAAGTCTGCAATACTGCAGTTATTGTAAAAGCCATGATTGCTGTGGAAATCAAAATTTCAATTAAAGTAAATCCTTTTTTCTTTTTCATATCCACTCCTTTTGACGACAAAAAACCGACCTACCTTTTATTTCGGTAGCTCGGCTATCATTGGCTTTTCCTTTTGTTCGGTAACCCGGCCATCTTTAAGAAATTCCATTAGACCCGTGGCTTTGCTCCGAATGCTACGCATTAAACTCTAATGCTCTTCGGAGTTCCTAGACACTCAACACCTGAGTGCCATCAGAACGCCCCCGTTTTTCAACGGGTTTGCCTTTCTCGATAACAAGGCATTATCTAAGATTTATTAAATATTTTGCCTCTAAGACTAGAGAAAACTTCAGCAAACCACTTTGTCAATAATTTATAAAACTATTTCTATTTTGTAACCTACTGCAAATCAAAAACTTAAACATTAAATTCATAATCCTACTATTTTGAATATTAAAAATATTGCCCTTACAATAAATATTCCTCAAAAATAGGCAGCTTTAATCAGTTCCTTTTTTTATTTTATAAATCCTATACACACAGCCAATCATGGCCATGATTAAAAGAAGGAAATAAATAATTTTTACTGATTTATCTTTAGCCCCGCTTTTTAATGCCTCACTCTTTACCTGTATTTCCGGCTGGGGTTGCTTGATTGTTTTCCCTGAATTACTTTGAATTTCCTGAAGCCTGGATTCTGTAAGAGCTAAACGTTCTTTTCTTTTTTCTTTTTCTAATGCTTTTTGTTTTTGAAATTCCACAAAGCTTTTTCTAATAGCTTGCCGCTGTGAAGATAACTCTGCTATTTTCTCAGTCGGATCAACTCCGGTTTCCTGATAAAGACAATAAGCCGCAGGCATCCGGCAAAGAAGTATAATGACTACCATCCACAACTTTATACCCTTCATTTTTAAGACCTTTCTATTTGCAATATCACTCTTTTTTAAGATATACCGTGCGCGGAAAAGCCAGCTCTCTGGGCAAATAAATCTTTTTCCCTAATCTGTTCTCATTTGCCCGTACATCATAATTAAACGTAAGTTTTGAAGAATAAATAATCGCCTCATCGCGGGAAACAATTATCCCATTTATAACCGTTTTCCCTATTCTTCCTGTAAAGGCATGGTTAGTATAACAAACCGCGTCAAGATTTGTCACAAATCCGTGATCACAAAATGAGCGAAAATAGCTGTCCTCAAATGATGATTCGTAATATTTACGCGCTCCGGTGTCATTACCATCAATGTCTATCTGCCTGCCACCATCACCATCCAAATAATTACCGTCAAAATAAGGCACCCCATCAATATAATAATCAATATAACCATTATCGCCGTCTGTAACGTCAACCTTGTATGCCTGTGTAAAGGGGGGTTCTAAGAAATCCTTCACAAAGTTAAAATTAACGCTTGTATAATCACCGACGACAATATTCCCTTTTGCCGCAAGACCTAAAAAATCCCTTGTGTCATTTTGCGTATCAGTCAACTCAGAAGTTATGTCTGGCTTTGGCCAGGAAGAAGACGACTGATAGTTTATATTACCCACAACATGAATATTCCTTCCCGAATAAATAGTCCCCTGCCCGCTGACTACGCCTTTTATTATTACATCACCCGCGACCACTACAGGGCCATTAAGCTCGATTGGATTTGCTGCTGTACCGATCAATACAATTGTGTCACCCGCACCAGTATCCCATACATTATTCACAAGCACTACCCCGCCTTGCCCAATCTTTCCATTCTGCTCTATAGCTATATCTTTATATTGCTGCAAATCACCCAGATAAGGCATTTTTAATGACTCCAAATTGGCAAGTTTTTCGCTATCCCCATCATAACCATCCTCATAGGGAAATTCTTCAATAATCCCATCCCCATTAATATCCTGCGGATCAGCGCTGGGATTTGTCGGCCGCGCTGTAGCAGCAGCATCATCACGATAGTCGTCTATAGCATCAAAAACATTATTGCCGATTATACTTCCCGTTGCCGATAACTCATCATTTACTGCTGCGTGGATATCTCCGTTTACTGTTGGTGAATAAGTGTCGAAGCTAAAATTACCATTTGCCCTGACATCACCTTGATTTGTTATTGAGTCTCCCCAAAACCAGCCAAAATTATTAATAAAATAAGCATTGTCAAATACATCTGAAGGAACCAATTCATAACGAATAACCGCGGTCACTTGTTTTATGATATTATTTACTTGAGCCGTGGAAACCAAGGTGACATCTACCTGAGCAGTGACTGAGGTGTCAATATTGGTTATCTGAACCGTATATTGACCGCTTCCTAAAAATTCATTAACCGGCAAAATATATTTAGCGTCACTAGGCAAATCATTAAACCAGGAAAATGAGCTATCTTTTTGACCTTGTGAAATAAAATAAGGTTCAAATACACTATATAGCCCTTTAGTTACATGATCTAGTCCAGCCTCAGCTAAATAAAACGCCTCCATCGCTTCTTTATTTTTTATTGTTGCGCGGCTTTCAGCAACAATTCGATACATGAAAGAAACAAGCAGTATTGTAAGAACTAAGAGCATAAAGTAAGCACCGATTAAGACAATCCCCCTTTTATTGCTCAAACCCTTTTTCCTGTTAAGAAAAATACCCACTTTCTTCATTGTTTATAACCGCCTGTTAATTTCGCATCTGTATCTGTGATCCCAGCTGCATAGTTAAAATATCGCCTTTTACCGATTGCTTACTTATTGAAAGCTGTATCTCTATAGTATCAACCGCTATTCGATTAAACCGCAGCAGTGTAATATAATTTCCCCAAATTTCCAGGTCTGTGGTCACTAAATCTGTATGTAAAAGCTGTTGCCCGTTTAAGCCACCTAATGAATATTGGATCTGATTCCCCCAGGATATGTCTCCCCCTGTAAAAGACGCTGGAGTTTGAAAAGTAATAATATCACTCCCTGGGCTAATATTTACCGTATTGCGCCCTGCCTGAGATAACTCTTCGGCCATTCTATAAAGAGCATTACGTGCTGAGGCACTAATATCTGTCTGTGCTTGACTAATCCCCCATAAACGATTTCCAGAAGTTAAAGCAGCGCTGACACTTGCAAGAAGAACCAATAAAACACTCATACTAACCATTAATTCTAAAAGTGAAAAGCCATGGCGATTAGAAGAAATACCGTTTGAATCGCCTAAGATATGCACAGCAAATATTTTTTTCGCGGATTGATATTTGCGGATTACAAGCTCGCATATAAAAACAACACCTTGTATGATTTTGTTGTTCATAGGTTTAATCCGTATCTTTAAAAACCTATTGGCCTGCTCCTGTTTATCTATGCGTAAACAGATTATGAAAATTTAAGATTCTCCAGCGGCCAAATTCTTGCCAAGTTACGTTTACGATTACTTCTAAAGGATTATCATCAAAAGGGTCACCTGAGCTATCCCTGTCAATAAATGCAACCAAAATTTGCTCTTGTGACAGGTTACTACAGCCATTAGCTGCAGCCCATAAACTCCAGTCTTCATTCACGATCAGATTCAAAGAGTCACCGCAAAAACTACGCATTTGCTCAACTACGCGCCGCCCATCTTCCGCAGCAATAATCGTGTTTCTTGTAGATTCACTTAATTTATAAGTAGCCACCAATCCGGATAACAGAGAAAATAAGCTTATTCCAATAATCACCGTGCCGATCATGAGCTCAATTAAAGTAAAAGATTTCTCGTTTTTTTTCAAACTTTTAATTCCTTAAAGCACAAAAGACTATTCGTCATCTTTTCTAATCCCCGTTATGTTCTACTTACTTAGCACTGTGGCTTTACTCATAAATTAGCGTACTCACAGTTTAAACCCCTTTAAACCTAGAAAAATCTCCTCTCATCAAGAGATTACTTTTCTCCCTCTTTGGAGGATGTTTTAATTCCCCGCTAAAAGCGCCATAATTTTATTGGTATTTTTTCTTAGAATATGTTTTCCTGCTTAATAACCAGTTGATTTATTTTTTTAAGGCAATATTAAACCTACTAATATTTCTACAATATTTACCCAATAAGCTCTGTAAGCTTAAATATCGGCAGAAACATAGCTATAACAATTGATCCGACAACAATACCTAGAAATGCAATGATCAAAGGTTCTATTAAGCTAGTAAGCCCGCTTACCGCAGCGTCCACCTGATCTTCATAAAAATCCGCGATCTTGGTGAGCATCTTTTCTAATTCGCCAGACTCTTCTCCCACTGAAATCATTCTTGTTACCATCGGCGGAAAAGCCTTGCTCATGGCCAAAGGCGCTGAAATGCTTTCCCCCTCACGAATACCAATACGCGCTTTTTCCACGGCATCTTCAATCACAACATTGCCTGAAGTCTTTCCCACAATTTCCAAAGCCCCTAAAATAGGTACACCGCTTCTGATCAATGTGGATAATGTACGTGAAAAACGTGCAACTGCCACCTTACGCAGTAATGGCCCGAAAACAGGAATATTAAGTTTAAGCTCATCCAATTTTCTTCTGCCTTTTGGTGTCTGCACTAACTTTCCTATTCCGACACCGATTAGGCCCAAAGATATCACGGCATATAAAAAATATTTCCTTAATGTATCTGATACTCCAATAAGTATCTGCGTAGGCAAAGGAAGTGTGCCGCCTAAAGTTGAAAATATTTCTTTAAAAGTCGGGATGACCTTAAGCAGCAAAACCAGTGTAATACTCATAGCCATCAGAGAAACAACCGCAGGATAAACCATGGCTGATTTTACCTTACGCTGTAAACTGCCGTTCTTTTCAAGATAGCCAGCAAGGCGATCAAGTATCTCATCAAGCATACCGCTGGTCTCTCCGGCCTTCACCATGTTCGTATAAAGCAATGTGAATATTTTTGGATGCTTTTCTAAAGCAGCTGATAAACTCGATCCAGATTCAACATCACCTCTCACTGTAGTAACCACCTGGCGAAAATTAATACTATCCATCTGTTCACTCAGGATATCAAGACTCTGCACAAGAGGGATACCAGCATTTACCATAGTCGCAAGCTGTCTGGAAAAAATTACAAGCTCTTCACCCTTTACACCTTTACTGCCGAATCTTTTGGAGACTTTTACTTGTTTTTGCTGACTTATTGAAATTATAATGAGATTCTTTACCCGAAGCATGTCCAGAGCAACCATTTCATCCTTTGCTTCTATAAAATCATTTACAGTATTGCCTTCATCGTCTTTAGCCACATATTTAAAAATTGGCATCATTTCCTCCTTGCGAATAATTAGTCTTTTTAATCGGGTTCAAAACTCATAAATATTATACATTAAAATATTAAAAATTAGAATAAAATTAATTTAATCTTTAGATGTTACACGCAAAACCTCTTCAAGTGTAGTTTGGCCCTTTAGAAAATTCTGCAATCCGGTATCACGCAAAGTAAGCATTCCCATTTCTTTTTTTGCATATCGTTTAATTTCATCACTGGAACACCTTTTCATAATCATATCTCTTACAGCCTCGTTTATAATCAAAACTTCAAGAATCGCAAAACGCCCTCTATAGCCGGTTCCGCCGCACTTTTCACAGCCTTTCCCTCTATAGACCTTAATTGTAGAGGCATCAATATCTATCTCCATTCGATCAAGAACCGATTGGGGGATATCATAGGGTTCCTTGCATTCAGAACAAATCTTTCTAGCAAGCCTCTGTGCACCTATAGCTATAACACTACTGGCAATAAGAAAAGGCTCTATACCCATATCCATTAAACGAGTCACAGCACCAGGGGCATCATTTGTATGCAGTGTGCTTAAAAGCAATGCTCCGGTTAATGCCGCCTTTATTGCAATATCAGCTGTTTCAAAATCACGGATTTCACCGACCATAAGCACATCCGGGTTCTGCCTTAAAATTGACCTAAGCCCCTGAGAAAAGGTCAATCCAATATCCGGCTTAACCTGTACTTGAGTGATCCCTTCAACCTGATATTCAACAGGGTCTTCAATAGTAATCAGATTCTTCTCCGGCTGATTAAGTTTATTTAAAACAGAATATAAGGTTGTGGATTTTCCAGACCCTGTTGGGCCTGTAACCAATATCATTCCATAAGGCCGGGAGACAGCATATGAAAATCCATCCATTGCCTGAGGCAGAAAACCCAGTGCCTCAAGGCCTATACTTAAATTTGCCTTATCCAATGCTCTCATTACTACTTTTTCTCCATTAGATATGGGCAATATGGAAACTCGAAAATCAACTTCTTTTTTATCTAGTCTTACTTTAAAGCGCCCGTCCTGGGGGATAAGCCTCTGCGTAATATCCAAATTTGACATTATCTTTAAACGCGCAGTAATAGCATTCTGTATTTTCTTGGGTAAAATCGCGGCTTCATGCAATGCTCCGTCAACACGATAGCGCACCCGGATATTTTCTTCATAAGGCTCGATATGAATATCCGAAGCTCTCTTAATTAAAGCTTCTGCAATTAAAGCATCGATCATTTTTACTATCGGAGCCTCAGAGCTTGACCGGATTACCTCGCCAATATCAACCTGCTCTATATCCTTGACAATCTGAATGTCTTCATCGCTGATCTCCTTGACCAGATCATCAAAAGAGGACTCTTTTTTTGCCACTGCTTTATGATGGTAAAACCTGTCCACCGCTTCTGTGATCTCAGAAAGACGTGAAACAACTGGGATAACATCGTAACCTGTCAAAGCCTTTATATCATCAATAGCCAATACATTAAGCGGATCGCTCATAGATACAGTAAGAACATTAGCAATTCTAGATACACAGATCAGCCGGTAATGGCGCGCAACATGCTCTGGGATAACTTTAACTATCGCTTCATCAGACTTGAATTTACTAAGGGAAATAGGCGGTATGCTCAGGTATCGGCAAAAACAGGTAAGGATATCATCTTCCTGTACAAATCCCTCCTCGATCAGGATTGTAGCAAGTTGAAATCCGGTTTGACGCTGAATCTCCAAGGCCTTAATAACATCCTTCTCCTCAATAAGTCCGTAATCCAGCAATAGTTCATTTAATCGCTTTTTTGCTCTGCGCATCAGCCGTCCCTATACTGTCTTGTTATAAAATAGTTATTTTTTCCAGTTACTAATAGTTACAAACAAAAACAATATTTTTCCTAACTCTTTAATATTCTAACTATATTTTTGGTAGTTTTTACTTTTTCCTTTTTACTTATGATTCGTATTGCGTATCGCGTATTGAGTATTGCGTTTAAATCTCAAAGCTTTAAACTACCAGCTTTTTCTACTTTTACTTTTTCCTTGCGATCTCAATCGCTAACCCGTTTTAATAATTTTATTTTATTCCGGGATGAGACAAGCCCATCCCCTACAATTTCTAACCGGTAACCTTTTTATGCTTTTTTTTTACTATTGACCATTGACCATGGACCGTTGACCATAGACTATCGACCATCGACCATTGACCATTGACCGTTTTTGGTCTTTTTACTTTTTACTTAATTATGTATTAGTTATCTTCAATTGTTAATCTGGTAATCTCTTCCAGACTTGTTATCCCCTTTAATGCCTTCATTACACCGTTCTCTCTTAAAGTTTTCATGCCCTGCTCTCTGCCCTTAGCTTTGATAACGCCCTCTTGGGCCTTGAGCATAATGAGATCTTTTATTTCAGGCGTCAGAGGCAATACCTCACAAAGTCCTATTCTGCCTCTGTAACCAGTTTTGGTGCATTTATCACATCCCTTGCCACGATAAAGCTCTTTATATTTATCGGAAATTTTAAATTTTTTTCTCATTTCATCAGTAATCGGGTAAGCTTCTTTGCAATGCGTACAGATCTTGCGTATTAACCGCTGCGCGCAAACCATTAAACAAGACGATGTAATCAAAAAAGGCTCAATGCCCATATTGACCATTCTGGTCACAGCACCTGCTGCCTCAGTTGTATGTAAAGTGCTTAGCACTAAGTGTCCTGTCAGAGCAGCTTTGATAGTTATATCCAATGTTTCGACATCACGTATTTCACCGACCATAATAATATCAGGGTCTTGCCGCAAAAATGAGCGCAGAGCACCACCAAAGGTCAGTCCAACCTCAGGATGAACATTTACCTGATTTATACCTTGCATCTGATACTCAACAGGATCTTCCGCTGTACATAAATTCTTTTCCGGATCATCTACATAACGTAAAATAGAATAAAGCGTAGTTGATTTTCCTGATCCGGTTGGCCCACACACAAGGATCATACCATGAGGTTCATTTGCCAGTTCCTTCATAATTTTAAGCGGCTCCGCTTCAAAACCCATAGCATCAATATCTAAAACAACTGCCGTTTTATCCAAAACACGCAATGCCACCTTTTCCCCATGACTTGTCGGCATAATTGAAACACGAAAGTCGACCTCCCTATCTAAAACTTTTATCTTAAACCTGCCGTCTTGAGGCAGCCTGTGTTCAGCGATATTTAATATTGACATAACTTTAATACGCGAAACAATCGACTCCTGCATTGATTTTGGCGGTGCCGGAAACTCTTTTAAAATCCCATCCAAACGATACCTGATGCGTAATGTGTTTTCCTGAGGCTCAATCAGAATATCACTGGCCTGGTTCTTTATCGCCTCAGTTAAAAGCATATTTGTAACTTTAACAATCGGGGCATCCTCAACATCCTTCATAATCTGCTGCGTATTTACTACAACTTCATCGCTCGTTTCCTCAATAATCTGCATGTCCATACCCTTAACACCTTCAATAATTCCCTGCATTTGCTCATTGGATGATGACTCATAATAAGTCTTTATTGCCTCTTCCAGTTTATCTTCATCCGCAATAACTACTTTTAATTCATAATTCGTTAACACCTTCATTTCATCTATCGCCAGGATATTCAGCGGATCCACCATAGCTACAGTGAGGACTTTTCCGATCTTGGAAACAGCAATTGCCTGGTATTTTTCTGCAGAGGCACGGGGAATCAGCTGAACTACATCATGAGAGATCTTTATTTTAGACAGGTTAATAGGCGGGATACTCATACTTTGACTCAAAACAATTACAAGATCTTTCTGCGAAATAAATCCCAACATTGTCAAAACCTCACTAAGGCGTCTGCCTGAGGTTTTTTGAATTTCGATAGCTTCTTCCAGCTGTTCATTGGTCAAAAAATTAGACCTGGTCAAAACATCGTGCATTTTTTGTTTTAAACTCTGTGCCATCAACTAAATCCTCAACAAAGCGGATAATTAAACATAAAACTGTGCTAGGGCGCTATTAATATCTGAGAATGTGGAAATAAATGTTTCCACGTTCAAGCCTGTCTCTTTGCGGATTTCATCAAGAGCAGCAGCATTAAGAGGGTCTGCCATAGCTATTGTAAGGATATTACCAATTTTATCAATAGCTATAAGACAGTATTTATCAGCAATACTTTTGGGAATGATTTCAACAATTTCTGTTTCAATTTTATAATTTGCCAATTGCAAATAAGGAAACCCAAACTGAGTTACCATTGTGCTTACAAGGTCTTCTTCCCCAAGTACTCCCAGTTTTAGAATAGCCTGCGCAAAGGTTAGCACTTCTTTTTTCTGAAGCGCCTGAGCTTCAGTCAACTGCTCAGCAGAGAGAATTCCCGTTTCCTTTAAAGCATTCTCTAATTTCTCAGCACTGCTGGTCTGCTCATTCATGCTTTTCTCTATCTGTTCAGCGGTCACGATATTAAGCTTAATAAGAATCTGTCCCAGCAAACCACCCTCTTTGAGCTGTACCTCTAAAGCCTGATCCAGCTGCTCATGAGTAATAACTTTTTTTTCTATTAAAAGCTGTCCTAACTGTTTACTTTTTGTCTTTTTCATAGTATTGTCTTATCTTATCTCTTAAATAATCTAATTAAGTCTTCAGGATCCATGCTGCGTGATACAGCATCTTCATATGAAATATGTTTCTCTGTATACAGTTCATAAATAGACTGGTTCATTGTTTTCATTCCCTCTTTAGTACCTGTCTGCAAAATAGAATAAATCTGATGAACCTTCTGCTCTCTGATCATACTTTTAATAGCCGGCGTTGCGATCATAACCTCAGAAGCTAATACTCTTCCGCTGCCGCCCACTTTAGGTATCAGCTGCTGAGAAAGAATACCCAGCAACACGAAAGAAAACTGTGTTCGGACTTGCTGCTGCTGATGCGATGGGAAAACATCAATAATACGATTTATAGTCTGCACCGCATCAGATGTATGCAGGGTAGCAAAAACAAGATGCCCGGTTTCCGCGATAGTAAGCGCAGCTTCTATTGTTTCCAGATCTCTCATTTCCCCTACCAGAATAACATCCGGGTCCTGCCTCAGAACATGTTTGAGCGCAATTGCAAAACTTCGTGTATCCTGCCCCACTTCTCTCTGGTCAATAATAGCTTGCTTATTCTTATGCACAAATTCAATCGGATCCTCAACCGTAATAATATGACAGGGACGCTCATCATTGATCTTATCAACGATAGAGGATAATGTAGTTGATTTACCGCTTCCTGTTGCACCGGTAACCAAAATCAGGCCTTTAGGCTTGCGGCAAAGCTCGACTACAGTCTTTACCGGCAAACCGCATTCGTCAAAAGTCAATATTTTAAAAGGAATCACTCGTATAGCACAACCGATAAATCCCCTCTGGTAAAATACATTCATACGGAATCGGCTTAGGCCCTCTATCTCAAAGGACCTATCCAACTCTCTAACTTCCTTTAATCTCTTAATTTCCGCCGGATTAAGCAGTCCGTAAATCAGCTTTTCTGCCTCATCAGCAGTTAATATCTGCTGGTCTAGCGCCACTATTTTTTCATCCACTCGAATATGAGCACTTGTTTTTGCTCCTATGTGCAGATCCGAGCCATTTCTTTCAATAAGCATTCGTAACATTTTTGATATATCTAATGCCATCTTACTCGCCTCCTTCAGGTTCATGATGGGATAATCCTTTATGGATTCGCAAGGCCGTATATATCAAGCGGGCCGCTTCATCAAAGCCCTTTTCTTTAGCAAAGAACCCGGATATTCCCAACTTCGTAGCCTCTTTAAGAATATCGGCAGTTCCGTAAGCGCTAAAGATTATTACAGGAAGTTTTGCATCAAACTCGCGTATCAGTTTCAGGATTTCAATCCCCTCAATACCCGGAAGTTTAAGATCAAGAAAGATAATACTATATTCATTTTCTTTTACCCGAGAAACAACATTTTCCCCGCTGTAAAGAACATCCACCTCAAAGTTCTTACTTTTTAGCCAATACTGCATCATGTTTATAAAATCAACTTCATCGTCAACTAGTAATACCTTAATTTTGTCTTCCATTATCTACCTCAAAATTTTTAATTTCTAGACTTAAAGAAACGTTTAAAATCATCATTATCGGTCACATGAGCCGATGCTTCCTGATAAGTTATCTTTCCCTGTTTATAAAGCTCATAAAGTGACTGGTTCATAGTCCTCATTCCATCCTTAGTCCCAGTCTGAATACTTGAAAAAATCTGATGTACCTTTTCCTCTCGGATCATCGCCTTTATACCGAAATTCTCTAGCATAATCTCATAAGCCAGGCATCTGCCGTCAACAGCTGTATTGGGCATTAACTGCTGGGAAACCGTCGCCAATAGAACATAGGAAAGTTGCGTTCTGACCTGGGGCTGCTGAGAAGAGGGAAAAACATCTATAATACGGTTTATGGTCTGAACACAATCCGATGTATGTAAAGTAGCAAAAACAAGGTGTCCAGTTTCCGCGATATTCAAAGCTGCCTGTATTGTTTCCAGATCGCGCATCTCTCCGATTAGAATAACATCCGGATCCTGACGCAAAACATACTTTAGCGCATCCCCAAATGTATGAGTATCCTCACCAACCTGACGCTGAGAAACAACACTGTTGATGTTTTTGTGTACAACTTCGATAGGGTCTTCAACCGTAACAATATGGCAATGCCGTTCATGATTTATCCGGTTTATCAATGCAGCCAGTGTTGTTGTCTTTCCTGAACCTGTAGCTCCGGTAATAAGTACCAGGCCGCTTCTCTGCCTGCAAATAGCGCTCATTTGCTCATCAGGCAACCCGAGTTGTTCAAAGGTAGGTATTATTGTCGGGACAGAACGTATAGCCGCGCAAACAGCTCCGCGATGGTAAAAAACATTCATTCGAAATCTAGCTGACAATTCATCATCAGCTGAGCCATAACCCTTATCCAGCTCTTTTTTCTCTTCAAACATCTTTATTTCATTGTCATTTAAATGTGAATAAATGAGTGATTTACTGTCTTGGGCACTGAGCTCAGGAAAATCAAGGGCCATCATCTTTGAATGCAGCCTTATCTGAGGCGAGGTATGACTATGTACCAGCAAATCAGAAGCCCCTTTTTCGATCATAATCTTTAGCAACAAATCCATTGTGATTGCCATTTAGATCTCCCCTTATTGTGAATATTAAATAAATATAACATATAACTGCCTTTTAGTCAATTACTTAAATCTACTCTACCCTGTTTTTTAGGAGCATGGTTTTTCAAAAACCCTTAAAAGAGCATCACTACTGTATCCACAATCTATGTGGCTCCACTCAAGGGCTTTATCTATATTTAGTTTGGTACAGGCAATCTCTTCAGGGGCAATGCCTATTTCCCTAAATGCCTCTGCCCATTTCCCAAAATTAAAGGCATTTCTCCAGGCATCAAAACGTGCTCCTTTTTGATAAGCCCGCAGGATAACTTCTGAGACATTCCTTCCCCCGCGCGCAAGACTTGCCTCTATAAATGACATCCCAACATCATGAAAATCAACTTCAAGATATCTGTGTTTGAGTCTTTTCCGCAAAAAGCTCTGCTTTTCCAATAGAGATTGCATGGTCTGCATCGGCTGCCATTGAAAAGGCGTATGTGCTTTTGGAATAAAGTTAGAAATACCTACACTCACTTTGCCTCTTTTATTATCAACCGTTTTTTTTAAAGCCGCAAATTCCTCGATTAAATTGACGATTCCCAAAAGATCTTCTTGCGTCTCAGTAGGCAGGCCGATCATAAAATAAAGTTTCAGCCTTCTCCAACCGCTTCTATATGCCTCGACAACCGCCTCTTTAAGTTTTTCCATATCAATATCCTTATTAATGATTTTCCGCAAGCGCCTGCTACCTGCCTCAGGAGCAAAGGTAAGGCCAGTTTTTTTTAAGTCCCCGAGCATGCTTAATATTCCGATAAAATCCTTATTAATACGCAAAGACGGCAGGGATATCCCCATACCATTTTCTTTCGCAAAACCATGCATTTTACTTATCAGTTCTTTAAGATACGGATAGTTTGAACTCGATAGTGCGCAAAATGAAATATCATCATAACCGGTATTGATATAAGTCTGCTTTGCAAGTTCTAAAAGCCTAGGCACACTGCGCACACGCACCGGGCTTATCGTGTGCCCTGCCTGGCAAAAAAAACAGCGGTTAGGACATCCGCGCATTATCTCTAGGTTTATCCGATCATGCACAACATCAATAAAAGGAACCGCCGGCTTTGTAAAATATTCCGTATTTTCCAGATCTGAAACAAACCGTCTTTTTATTTGCTGAGGAAATCCATTATTCACTGGAATAAGCTTATGAGATGTATTTGAATTTTCCTTTAGTCCATAAAACCGCGGGACATAAACCCCGGGGATCTTTGCTATCACTCTAAGCATCTGATCCCGGTTATATTTAACATGCTCTATGTTATCATCAACATCTATCGGATTTTTTTTCTTTAAATCCCGATAAGTATTAATAAACTCTAGAAGAGACTCCTCCGCTTCACCAATAAAAAAGGCATCAATGAATTCTGCCATTGGCTCAGGATTTACACAGCATGGTCCTCCGGCAATAATTAGGGGATGGACATCTCTCTGCGAGGACTTAAACGGTATGCCGGAAAGCTCAAGCATAGTAAGCAAATTAGTATAACACAATTCAAATTGAAGGGAAAAACCAATAATATCAAATGCGCTTATTTGCCGCTGGCTTTCCAGGCTAAAAAGCCCAATCGAACGCTCCCGCAGCTTTTCTTCCATATCAGGCCAAGGTGAAAAACAACGCTCACAGCAAACATCATTTTGCTTATTAAGAATATCATATAGGATCTTAAGGCCTAGATGGCTCATGCCTATTTCATAAGAATCAGGAAAACATAAGGCAAAGTGAATACCGCTATCATCAATATCTTTTTCAATACTGTTGATTTCTCTGCCGATATATCGCGCGGGTTTTCTTACCTCAAGCAAAAAATCCTCAATTACAACTTTATCCAGGTTCTTATTATTTTTAATCACGAATATCAAGAACCTCTTTTTCCTTAGGCAGCAAAAAAATAAACTTACTGCCCTTGCCAACTTCACTTTCGATCCAGATCTTTCCGCCATGAAGTTGAACTATTTCTTTAACAATCGCAAGACCTAAACCAGTTCCCTTTGGCGATCCGGATGTTGGGATTGTTTTTGCCTGCTCAAATTTACCAAATATCCGTTCTAGGCTTTCCTGAGGTATTCCACAGCCGTTATCAATAATCGAAACCTTGATTTCTTTACCTATCAATTTGGCTTTCATGGTAACGCTCCCTCCATCCGGCGTAAACTTGATCGCATTGCCCACTAAATTTGTCAATGCCTGCGAAAGCAGCTTTTGATCACCGTCAAATTCAATTGATTCAAGCCCCTCTTTTTTTAATGCTACCCCTCTGCTCTCAGCCCAGGCCCCAAGCATATCAAACACACCGCTGCTGAGTGCATCCATTTTAACAGATGAATACTCAAGACGCACATGACCGGCTTCAAGCTTGGCTACGTCCAGCAGATCATTAACCAAAAGCGTAAGTCTAGAGGCATTGTTGCTTGCAATCTCTAGAAACTGTTTCTGATCTGTGGATATATCTTTATTAGCTTCTAAATATAGTGAAAGACTTTGCTTAATACAAATAAGCGGTGCCCGAAGATCATGCGTCACATTTGAGACAAAGGCCTCTTTCATGTGCTCGAGTTCTTTTTGTTTGGTAATGTCGCTTAAAACCGATACCATACCCAGGGTCTCTCCATCTTCACTTTCAATAACCGCTGTACTTGCTCTTAATGTTTTTTTTGTTGCTTCGCTTGGCCCGGCAAGTTCAATCTCTATTTCCTGCTGTTTGTCCCTGGCCAAACTAACTATCTGCTCCTCTTTTAAACCATCTAAAATATGCTCACCGATCTTGTTTTCTTTATTAACACCCATTAATTCTTCCGCAGCAGGATTCAGCACAAGCACCTTTCCTTCATTATCAATAATGATCAGCCCCTCAGCTACATGCCTTAACACAGAATTAATACGCTGTTTTTCACGTTTAATCATGCGATTTTCTGTAGTAAGCTGCTTTGTGCCCTGCGCTACTGCATCATTTATAGATCGCTTTATATTATCTACTTCTTTCTTTAATTTTTCATTTTCCTTTTTTAGCGCCTTTAATTCTTCATTTTCCTTTTTTAGCGCCTTTAATTCTTTCACAAGCTGTCCTTTAGTAACCTGGGGCTTCTTTAACTTTATTATTTCCTTTCTTAATTTCTCAACATAAACATCCTGTTCTTCTTTTGTAAACCCAGCTTTACCAAATCTCTTCTCAATGATTTTTAGAACCTCATCAACTGCTTTTTCAGGACCGACAAGTTTTAAAAGCTGTTTAACCAGGCGTTTTGAATGTTGCTTAAACTCAAAGGAAATCACTTCCTTATCAGGAAGAACTTCACTTTTACCGCCAAAAAAATCACTGACCATGGAGACTATATCTTTTTCCTTCTTATCAGCCATTTGCTTATCAACAGGGATGTCAACCCGGGCTTCTTTTTTCTTAATTTCTTCTTCGTCCTTGATACGCGTATAGCGCACCTCACTCAAAGTGATATGGGTTATCTTCCGTTCAGCCATAACCCCTTTAAAACCACCATTTTCTTTAATAATTTCCGGTTTAAGACTGAATACCTTTAGAAAATCCCCCAGCTCATCATCGCTCATTCCATTTTGAAACTTAACGCCATCAATGGTTGCTTTTTTAAAATCCGCAATGAGTTCTTTCAACAGATCCTGTGAATCATCTAATGGCTTCTCACAGACAAGAACATTGCCTTCAAAAACATCAACAGACAAATATCCGTACGTTTTAAAAAATTTATCCAGTTCAAAATACAATTCAAGTATTGCGCCTTTGACCATCGGATGAGTTGTCGGATACATCGGGATCTTTCGCACAGTAGAAGAAAATGTTTTAAGCAAATCCACAATTATTTTTTCCTCAGGGCTACCTTTTAATGGAGTCTCCCACTTTTTAATTTCCATATTTGCCTCTCTTTAACAATTTAATAGTTTTCAAAAAAATTAAAATACTGTTCTGTTTATCTGCACATTCAATAAAAAGCCAATAGCAATAAGATTAGCCATGAGTGCAGAGCGGCCATAGCTTATAAAAGGCAATGGCATCCCCACCACTGGCATAAGCCCCAGGGTCATACCTATATTGATTATAACATGTACTGCCAGCATTGTCGTTATTCCAACTGCAATTAACTTTCCTGAGGCATCTTTAGTGAGTTCAGCGATTTTCATCCCCCGAAAAACAAGCAGCAAAAAAAGCCCGAGCATAAGAGCCGTACCGACAAAACCCCATTCTTCGCCTACAACGGAAAATATAAAATCCGTGTGCCTTTCCGGTAAAAAGTTAAGCTGGTTCTGAGTGCCAGAGAGCCAGCCCTTACCAAAAAGCAGGCCGGAACCAATCGCAATTTTTGATTGATTTATAGTATACCCGGCTCCAAGAGGATCAGCATTGGGATTAATAAACACCATTAAACGGTCTCTTTGATATTCTTTTAAATAAAACCAAAACAAAGGCAAAAATAAAAGTCCGCTAAATATTATAGCCATAAAATATTTAAGACGAATCCCTCCCACCCAGATCATAGCTAAAAATATCGGCAGCAAAACTATTGCTGTGCCCAAGTCCGGCTGCTTAAAAATCAATACCATTGGCAGCAGAACAAGCAGAAAAGGCTTGATAAGCCCCCGCTTTGTTTTAAGGCATGCGGGATCGTCCCCGATCATTCGCGCCAATGCTAAAACAGTAAAGACCTTAACAAATTCTGAAGGCTGGAATCCGACACCACCGATACTTATCCAGCGCTGAGCTCCAAGGGCAGTTTTGCCCATTACTAAAACCAGGATTAGAAAAAATATATGTATAGCAAAAATCACATATGCCACACTTAAAAAAGAATGATAACTTGTTTTGGCGATCAAATAAGCCAAAAACAATCCCAGAATTATCCATATCCCCTGGTTTAGAACAAAATTCCTTCCTGTACTTGCCTGCCTCTGATATGCAGCACTAAAAAGAACCATCAATCCGAATATGAACAAAAGTAACAGAACCCCTATTATTACTCTATCGAATTTCCTAAAATCTGACAACTGTGATAACATTTTCCTCAACTCCTTAACTATGACCCCAGATACTCTTTAAAATAAAATATTATACTCCGGGCTATCTCAGCTGGCCGCTCTCCTCCATGGCCTCCATGCTCTAGAAAAACAACAAAACATATTTTTCGATTATCTATGATAGAATACCCCATAAACCATGCATGTGAATCGCCTCTTCCCACCTGAGCCGTGCCTGTTTTTGCGAATATCTTGACCCCTGGCAAAAATGCCCTATGTCCTGTTCCTGATCCGGTGTGCACAACATCAAACATCCCATCTTGGATAATCTTTAAATACTTGTTTTCTGCAACCCTTTTTTGATTCTGCCTTAATCTTTTTTTCATTATATGTGGAGTTACTTCAAGGCCACCGCTGGCAACAACTCCAGTTAATTTTAAGGCCTGTAAAGGAGAAATCAACAAATAACCCTGGCCTATAGCAAAATTTGCCGTGTCTCCTGGATACCATTTTTCATGTATATTAGCCCTTTTCCACTTACCATTGGGGACAACTCCCGGGCGTTCTCCGGGAAGTTCAATCCCACATATCCTGCCCAGTCCAAACTCTTTAGCAGTAGAGGCAATCTTTTTATTGCCTATTTTTAGGCCAACATTCCAAAAGAAAACATTGCAGGAAGTCGAAATAGCCTCTCTCAAGCTAATCCACCCATGGCCACTCTTCAGCCAACAACTTCTCGATGAATTGCCAAGCCGGAATTCCCCCTTACATTCAAAACTGCTTTTTGAGTTTATCCCTTCGTATTTAAGCCCAGCATAAGCAGTAACAATTTTAAAGATTGAACCAGGAGCATAAGAATTTAGGGCACGATTAAAAAGCGGCATATCAGGATCTTTTAAAATTCTGCCAATGGCTTTAAATGCCTTTTTATCAATAAGTATATTCGGGTCATATGCGGGAGAGCTGTAAAGAGCAAGAACATCGCCGTTTTCAGAATCCATCACACATGCTGCGCCTTTGACACCATTGAATTCCCTATGAATAAGCTCTTGGAGCTTAATATCAATTGTAGTATGTAAATCATTGCCCTGTACCGGCGGCCGGTAACTAAGCACCTTGATTATGCGCCCATTACTATTAACCTCCAGTTGCATTCCTCCGGGCTTACCTCTTAATACTTTGTCAAAGCTCTTTTCAAGACCTGCTCTTCCGATAAAATCCTGGATCCTGTATCCGTATTTCTTAAGTTCAGGATATTCACTCTCACGCATCTTACCTATATAACCGAGAATATGCGCTGCGGCCTGTTTATAAATATATTTTCTCCTGGCGCTTGTCTTAATAAATATTCCCGGAAGTTCAGACATATCCTGTTCAATCAAAAAAGCTGTCCGGCGAGGCACATTAGCAGCCAACATTACCGGAGAAAAGCTTGAATCAAAATTACTAAGAAAGGTATCCAAAATAATCTCCCCCTCTATTTCCAGAAACTTTCCCAAACGTGCGAATAATATATCCCTGTTGTCCTTATCCATTTCCTGAGGGATAACAACTACATCAAAAGACAGGGTATTCTCAACTAAAACGATGTTATTTCTGTCGTATATAATGCCACGCGAGGCATCCTCTGGCACAAGACGGATACGGTTATCTTTACTTCTTTTTTCATAGCTGGGGCCATGAATAATCTGCATCCAGAATAAATCAGCAAACAAAACAAGGAAAAGTAACGCTATCACATTTCTTAAAATTCTTATTCTCATAACAATGAAGTAGTCCGCACAATTACCCACTTCTCCAGTAAAAGACTGAAAAATATATTGAAAATTGTTGTATAGACAATTGTACCTAAAATAATATAAAAGTTATCCGCCAAAAAAGGAAGATGGTAAAAAGTTCCCGCAATTATATAATACAAACCCAAGTAAAATATGCAGCTTATCATCGGTATTAGTATTCTTGTCAATAAATGTACTGTATATACTCTCTCTTTCAATATGCCGCAAAGGAATCCGGCAGATCCGAATATAAAGCTGTTTATTCCAAGGATTCCTCCACTTAGTACGTCAACACATATGCCTAAAACCATGCCGCAAAACATCCCTGCACTTGGTCCATTATAAAGAGCAAAAAAAATAACCAGCAACAAGATTATCTCAGGTTTTATCGCAGCAATGCTAATACTATTTATAAGAGTTGCCTGAAAGATAAGAGTAAAATAAGATATTAGGACAAACCTCATTGTTTTAAACTTGATTTTAAACATAAGACTTCCTCTAATCCGGACAAAGACGCCGCTGGTTTAACAATGCCGCTTTTATAAATCCCCCCCCGCTCAATACGAATACTTTCAATATTGCCAATTATCAGGCCCTTGGGATATACTCCGCCAACTCCGGCACTCACAACAACATCACCCAATTTAACATCCGCGTTAACCGGCATATATTTCAGGCGGCAAAGTCCGTTGCCTATCCCCTCAAGCATCCCCTCAACACGTGTTCTTTGTATCAAGACAACTACACGGGAATTAGCATCGCTGATCAACAGCACCTTAGCAGTTGATCCTCCCACCTCCATAATTTTTCCTACAAGGCTTGAAAAACTCATTACCGGCTGATTAATAGCTATCCCATTTTTTTCTCCCTTATTGATTATAAGAGTGTTCAGCCAATTAGTAGGTTCTTTGGCGATAATCTGCGCCGCTATAGACTCATAGGGTAATTTTGGCTTTAAATCCAGCATCTTGAGCAGGCGAACATTCTCATGCTCAGCTTCTTTTAACTGGTTAATCTTAAATTTAAACTCGTCGTTTTCTTTTTTTATGGCCAAATATTCCGAATAGAAAGTGAAGATTTTTTTTGCGTGAAAAACAGATGAATTTATGTGATAGAAAATAGAAAGCGGATACTTAAAAAAAGGTAACAACCCGCTTTTAAAATGCACTGATTTATGGGAGGGTATTAGGATTAATAAGAATAAAACAATTAATGAAATAGCTACGAGTGGTCTTTTTTGTTGTTTAAACACAGCACCATACTTTTATTCCAGATTTTATGCACGAAAACAGTTTCTGTTTTTTGCAACTTCTGGGTTTGATTAATATCTGTTCCTTTTAACGCCAAGTTTCCTTAAATTCTGGATTTCATTCAAAAACTTGCCGGTACCTAAGGCAACAGCTGTTAAAGAATCATCAGCAACCCGTACAGGCAATCCTGTTTCTTCAGCCAACAGCTCATCAACACCTTTCAAAAGGCTACCGCCGCCGACAAGCACAATCCCCTGATCTACTAAATCCGCGGAAAGCTCTGGCGGTGCTTTTTCCAGAATAACTCTTACAGATTCAACAATGGAACTTATAGGTTCACTCAAAGCATCTCTTATTTCCTGTGAAGTAATTTTAATCGTCTTTGGCAGACCAGCAATTAAATCGCGGCCCTTTATTTCCAGGGTTATTTCTTCGTCCAACGGATAAGCTGAACCTATCTTTATCTTTATTTCCTCAGCTGTACGCTCACCAACCATCAAATTGTAAGATCGCTTAAGATGCTGTATAATCGCATCGTCCATTTCATCTCCACCGATCCTCAAGCTTTTTGAACAAACAATACCGCCAAGTGAAATAATCGCAATCTCTGTTGTACCGCCGCCAATATCAACAATCATATTTCCGATAGGATCCTGCACCGGCAGCCCGACGCCGATAGCAGCAGCTTTTGGCTCCTCAATCAGATAAACCTCTCTAGCTCCGGCCCTTTCCGCGGAATCCACAACAGCCCTTTTTTCAACCTCTGTGATCCCAGAAGGCACAGCAATAACAATAAGCGGCTTTATAAAACGTTTTCTATTATGAACGCGGCTTATAAAATAACGAAGCATTCTTTCACTTATATCAAAATCTGCGATAACTCCATCTTTCATAGGGCGGATCGCCACTATATTTCCCGGAGTTCTTCCAATCATTTTTTTTGCTTCCTCACCAACAGCAAGAACATGTGAAGTACCTTTTTTAATGGCTACAACTGAGGGTTCACACAGTACTATCCCCTCGCCCTTGACATAGACAAGAGTGTTTGCAGTACCCAAATCAATACCAATATCAAATGATAAAAAAGTTCTTACTGATTCAACAAAAGCAATTAATCTTCGCAGTATTTCCTTCATGGGGCCCCTTCTTTCCTTAGAATATTATAGGTTTAAAACACTATATTTATATCATAACAAAGACTTTATGTCAATTCTGTAATATTTTTAAGTATTTTCATAAATTCCGGGAAAGATTTATTTATACAAGAACAGTTTTTAACAGTTGTCTGCCCGCTTGCCATTAATCCAGCGATGATCATGCTCATTGCCGTACGATGATCTCCAAAACTCTCTACCTGCGCGCCAAAAAGAACGCCTGTTCCATTAATGATAAGATTATTATCCTCATTTTTTATATCCGCGCCCATTTTCCTTAAATTAGTAACCATGGAATAAATTCTGTCGGTCTCTTTTACTCTTAGTTCGCCGGCGTTTATTATCTTCGTTATTCCTTTTGCAAAACAAGCCGCGACACATAGTATCGGCAGCTCATCAATACAATAAGCAACCTCATTTTCTTTAATCGTAGTTGCTTTTAATGCAGCACCTAAAACCCGGATATCTGCATATGGTTCAAATGCCTTAAGATTAGCCCCTGTTTTTAAAATTTCAATTTTAGCTCCCATGCGCTTGAGTATTTTAAGCAGATAAATACGCGTAGGATTTAGGCCAACCCTTTTCAACTTTAGACTTGATCCTTTTAAAAGAGTTGCCCCGACAATAAAAAAAGCAACCGAAGATATATCGCCCGGCACAAAAAATCTCTTAGGGGATTTAAGCACTTTTACCTTTTTTATGCTTACATTTAAACCCTTTACGCAAATGCCGGCCTTAAACAGCCTTAACATCCGCTCTGTATGATCACGCGTTTTTATCTGTTCTTTTACCCGGGTTGTACCTTGGGCAAAAAGTGCCGCAAGCAAAATACATGATTTCACCTGAGCACTCTTTACCGGCATAGAGTAGCTGATTGATTTTAAATCCCTTCCGTAAATAATAAGCGGAGGATATTCCTGTTTTGCCTTAATTCTTGCTTTAATTCGAGCACCCATTGCTTTTAGCGGAATGGTAATTCTCTTCATGGGTCTAACTGATAAAGAGGAATCAGCGCTCAGCACACTTTTAAAATCCTGTCCTGCCAAAATTCCCGTGATCAATCTCATGGTCGTGCCGGAATTGCCGATATACAGATCATGCCTGGCTTTTTTTAGCCCCTGCAGGCCTTTACCATGTACAAATAAGGTATCTACATATGATGCTGTTTTCTTTAAGCTGATCTTAATCCCCATACTCCGTAAAGCGTCTATAGCCCTGCGGCAATCATCACAATCAAGAAAATTATCAACTCGAACCTGGCCATTTGACAAGGCACTGATCAGAACCGCACGCTGCGATACTGACTTATCCGGAGGAGCGATGCAAACTCCTTTTAGTTTTTTTGCTTTTTTAATTTTTACTGTCTGCATAATTTTCTCTAGAGAATAAAAAGGGGAAGCCTATAACTCCCCCTTTTTTGTTAATAAATTCACAAATCGCATTACATCATCTTTACGCTGTCACCTTCTTTAATTTCTTGCTTAGTTACTTGGGGCAGGATTATAGCCGATGACATTGTCTCATAAATTCTCTCTACCTGTACTTTTCCAAGCAACTCCGTTCCGCGATAGACATCAAGCACCTCTGCGTTTTTTATTCCGTCTTTTTCTCCCACATTTATGACCACAAATGCAAATTCCTTATTCACAACCAATATTTGTCCTTCAATCCTTGCCGGAGGACCCAGAGTTTTAAACAAGGGCCTTTGAGCTTCCATAGTCTTGCCGCCAACACTTGCCCTCACAGGCACAGCTACAGCCGGTTCATCAGAATCTACAATTATTTTTTCCAGTTCTACAAATTTACTTTGATTTTTGCGGCTCATTTGAATTATACGATTTTCCAAGGCTTCTTTTGCCATACGGATCTGGCGCAGCTGTGTTTTTATATCGGCATAATCCCGAGAAACTCTTTCAAGCTTATTACTAACCTTAGAGCTTGTGTTTGTTTCTTTCTCCAATTTAGATTTTATAGACGCAATGACCTTCATCTTAATCTCAAGCTTTTTACTAAGTTCTTCTTTCTGAGCACTAGTGCTTTCAAACTCAGTTTCAATTTTACGATATCTTTCCTTTCCGGTTTCAATATCAAGCTCAAGCTGTTTTTTTACAAGCATTGTATCTTTTAATTCTTTATCGAGATCTCTGTAATCGCTTTCAACCTGGTCAAGTTTTTTTTCAACAGCCAACCTTTTCTCAAGTTCATCCTGCTTTAAAAAATACAGGACCGCAACACCTGCTGAGGCCGCGATCAAAAACACAACAAGAAGAATAGTTATAATCGGCGAACCATTTTTTTTCTGTTTTACAGGTTTCTTGCTGTCAGTTGGTGTTTGCGGTAGGTCGGATTTCTTTTCTACATCAAGCTCTGACGGGTCAATCGGATCAAACGGAATACCCTTGCCTACAAATTCCTTCTCCATTATTCCCCCTTAGTTAATACCCCCTAAAAATGATACCTTTAAGTAATTATTTAATTACTTTAATTATGTTTAGAATAACAAAATAAAAAATAACTGTCAACTCATTTTTATGGACAAAGCCCCTTTTGCGTATCGAGTATAAAACTATTTCTCTTGGATTTTCATGTTAAGCTTTTAATTCTTTTACGCAATGCGCAATACTCAATACGGCATTTTAATATTTAACTTTTAAGAGACACAGCCCCTTGGCTTGAGCAGTTGGACTGGCATATCTCCTATTTTTCTTATCCAATATTTTCTTCATATCCCCGGGTTTAAGCTTATTTCTGCCTATTGCTATCAAGGTGCCAACAATATTCCTTACCATATTATATAAAAAACCATCCGCTTCAATATCGATTAGAATTAAAGACCCTTTTTTCTTCACACTTATATTTTTTATTGTACGAACGGAACTTCTCTCTTTTTTATCAGCAGCTTGAAAAGATTTAAAGTCATGCATCCCCTTAAGCACCTTCGCCTGCTTTTGCATCTGTTTAATATCCAGCGGTCTAAATATGTGCAGCGCCGTCTGCCGTAAAAAAGCTGATCCGTGTGCCTTATTTAATATCACATATCTGTAGATCTTTGAGCGAGCATCATAACGGCAATGAAAATCACTCTTCACATACTTAATGGCCTTAATCCTTATATCATCATCAAGTAGGGCATTTAGTGAGATCTTTAGCCTTTGAAGCGAGATGTCAGTATTGGCTTTAAAATTAGCGCATTGGTCTTTTGCATGCACACCTGCATCTGTACGTCCTGAGGCAATAAGATTTACAGGCTGCTGCAAAATTTGTTCTAAAGCGTTTTCTATGGACTGTTGTACTGTTGAGGATTTGCGCCGTTTTTTTGAGGAGACATTTCGTTGTTTTTGCCAGCCATGATATCTAGTGCCGACATATTCAATTTTAAGAAATATATTTTTTGATTTAGTCATATTAAAAAACGCGTATTGAGTATTGCGTAACGCGTATAGCGTTTTATTTTTAAAAAGCTTAATGCAATTTTTTTTAACGCAATGCTCAATACGCTTTACCCAATACTATTTTACTATTTTTTCCCAATGAGATATTCTGCTATCTGCACAGCATTAGTAGCTGCGCCCTTTCGCAAATTATCACTGACGATCCAAAGCCATAAACCGTTTTTTACATATGGATCTTTTCGGATTCTTCCGACAAATACTTCGTCTTTACAGCTGCTCAGCCCAGGCATGGGATATTTTCCCTTTGCCGGATCATCAACCACAACCAGACCCTTTGCTTTACTAAGCAGCTTTTTAACATCAGCTGGTGTTATTGTTTTTCTTGTTTCAATATATACTGATTCCGAATGGGAATTCAGCACTGGAACACGCACACAAGTAGCCGTGACCTTGATTTTTTTATCATTGAAAATTTTATGTGTTTCATGCACCAACTTCCATTCTTCAGTTGTATAATCATTATCGCCAAAGCCGCCGATCTGAGCCAAGACATTAAAAGCGATCTGATGCGCAAAAGCCTGGTCCTTAGCCGTCTTGCACTGCAGGGGATTGTTAGTCGCTTTTTCCACATCGCTATTTTTATAAATATAACCTGTTTCTTCCCATAATTGCTTCAAAGCACTTCTTCCAGCTCCGCTTGCTGCCTGATAAGTACTGGCAATGATTCTCTTAATTCCCGCTTTTTTGTATATAGGTGCCAGTGCCGCAACCATCTGAATAGTAGAGCAGTTTGGGTTGGCAATTATGCCTTTATGATTTTTCACATTTTTGCCATTAACCTCAGGCACAATCAAAGGAACATTTTTTTTCATTCTAAAATCAGCACCGTTATCAATAACTATAGCGCCGCTTTTTACCGCCGCCGCCGCAAAAGTAACGGCCGCTCCCTTCGAACCTTCAGTCCCGGCAAAAAGAGCAAAATCAATACACGCAAATGAATTCGGTGTTATTTTTTCCACATCATAAGAACAGTTATCCACCTTTATTTTCCGCGCACTACGTGCAAGCACTCGCAAAGTCCCGATAGGGAACTTATGCTCTTTCAAGACCCTAAGCATTTGAACGCCTACAGCACCCACCCCAACTACCGCAACATTATATTTTTTCTTTTTTTTCATTGAATCAATTCTCCTTCATCAATTCAATCAGCTCAAAATGTAAACCGATTATTTTAGATTAGCAATAACCATATCACCAATTTCACTCGTAGAATATCCCATTTTTCCAGCGCCGAGACTCTTTAATTTAGTCTTTACAATTTTAATCACAGCCGCTTCAATTGCCTTAGCAGCCTTCTCTTCTTTTATATTCTCAAGCAGCATCGCAAGCGCACTGATAGCTGCTAACGGATTAATAACATTTTTGCCTGTGTATTTCGGAGCTGATCCTCCGATCGGCTCAAACATAGAAACCCCTTGAGGATTTATATTGCCACCGGCTGCAATTCCCATGCCGCCCTGAACCATTGCTCCCAGATCAGTAATAATATCGCCGAACATATTGTCAGTAACAATAACATCAAACCATTCCGGATTTTTAACAAACCACATTGTTGTCGCGTCTACATGAGCATAGTCCGTTTTAATATCCGGGTACTCAAGTGCGACTTCATCAAAAACTCTCTGCCAAAGATCAAAGGCATAAGTCAATACATTAGTTTTTCCGCAAAGCATCAGATTTTTTCTTTTATTACGTTTTCTGGTAAATTCAAAAGCATATCTTATACAACGCTCTACACCTTTTCTGGTATTGTATGAGCTCTGAATTGCCACTTCATCTAAAGTACCTTTATTCTGGAATTCCCCCATTCCGGTATACAGGCCTTCTGAATTTTCCCTTACAACCACAAAATCTACATCTTCCTCGTTTTTGTTTTTTAAAGGGCAAAAATCCTTATTATACAAAACAACCGGACGCAAATTTATATATTGATCGAGTGCAAATCTTGTTTTTAAAAGTATCCCTTTCTCAAGAATTCCCGGTTTTACGTCAGGATGTCCAATAGCGCCCAGATAAATCGCGTCAAATGCCTTAAGTTCATCAAGCTCCGCATCCGTTATCGTTTCCTTTGTCTTAAGATAACGCTCTCCACCGCAATTAAAAGTTTTTGTTTTATACTCAAAGTTATATAACTTACTTACCGCTTCAAGCACTTTTAATCCCTCAGCAACAACTTCCGGGCCTGTTCCATCTCCTGGTATTATAGCTATATTATACATCCTGAAATTTTCCTTTCTTTTTATCGACTAGCAAGCATCGTTTTTTGGAAATATATAAATTATAAAATCCTTATTCAAGCTCAAAAACGACACGCTGTAAACAAGCTCATTGCCTGGCATAGTAAATATTTTTGAATCCGTAACTGGAATGAATTTTCTTTCTGCTAAAGCCAGATAATCGGTTAATCTACCGCCTGATGGCAAATGAATTTTTCCCTCAACACGACTGTTTTGCATAAAGATTATAACTTCTATTTCAGCTTGTTCTACTTTCATCTTTTTGCCAATCCTTTCTTTCTAATCCATTTCAACAATCCGCCTGAATTGACAATATCCTGCATGAAATCAGCAAATTTTTCAGTGGAATAGGTTTTTTTCTCGCTTATGTCATTAATAATTCCCTTACTGACATCTATTTCAATTAAATTTTTCTCTTTGATCTTCTTATAGGCGCCCTTACTGACCAAAATCGGCAGCCCAATATTAATCGCATTACGGTAGAAAATACGCGCAAAACTTTCCGCAATAACACATGAAATCCCGCATCCTTTTATAGCGATCGGAGCATGTTCGCGTGAGGAGCCACAGCCAAAATTCTTACCGGCCACAATGATATCACCTTTACTGATTTTTTTTGGAAAGTCTTTATCTATATCTTCCATGCAATAGCTTCCGAGTTCCTTTTCATCAAAGGTATTCAAATATCTTGCAGCGATAATCTCATCAGTATTGATATTATCGCCGAACTTCCAGGCCTTTCCTTTTATTTTCATCAGCTTGGTCCTTTTCTTTTAAGATTTTCAGTTCCATCTTTTTACTTTTTACTTGCATTTCGTTATTCGTAACTCGCGTGTGCCCTTTAGGGTATAACTCATAATTAATAATTTATAATTTTTTTCACCATCAGCTATCAGCCATTAGCTATTAGCTCTTAGCTCTTAATTCTTTTAACTTTTAACTTTTAACTTTTAACTTTTAACTTTTAACTTGTAATTCGTCACTCATAATTCATAATTCGTAATTCGTAACTATATTGCGTCCTTCGTCCTAGCGAAGCAATCATCCACCTGTCCTCCATAGCTTTCTTGACCTTCGTAGTCTTGACGAAGTAGGTAGCGAAGGAGGATCATCCCTCGAGTTTTCCCACTTTTCATTCGTAACTCATAATTCATAATTCGTAACTATATTGCGTCCTTCGTCCTAGCGAAGCGATCATCCACCTGTCCTCCATAGCTTTCTTGACCTTCGTAGTCTTGACGAAGTAGGTATCGAAGGAGGATCATCCTTCGAGTTTTCCCGCTTTTCACTCGTAACTCATAATTCGTAACTCGTAACTCGTAAATCATTAACGCGCTTAACGCGTTAACGCATCAGGATGGCATAAATATCCCCTTATCGCCGTTGCCGCGGCAACTGCCGGAGAGCTCAAAACTACTTCACTGTTTTTATGCCCCATTCTTCCGACGAAATTTCTATTGGTTGTGGCAACCGCCCGCTCTCCCTCAGCCAGAATACCCATATGTCCTCCAAGACAAGGCCCGCAGGTAGGAGTAGAAACAGCCGCTTGGGCATTAACAAATATCTCAAGCAGTCCTTCTTTCATGGCCTGTAGATATATTGCCTGCGTAGCCGGAAAAATAATACATCTGACTTTAGGATGCACTTTTTTTCCTTTTAGTATTTTGGCCGCAATCCTAAGATCAGATATCCTGCCGTTAGTACATGATCCGATCACCACCTGATCAACATGCATTTTTTTTACTTTACTGATCCCTTTAGTATTGCTCGGCAAATGCGGTAATGCAACTTGAGGCTCAATATCAGAAACATTGATTTTAATAACTTTTTCATAGTCAGCGTCCGCATCAGAGCAAAAGCACTTCCAGCGTTTTACATCACTTTGGAATTTCTTTTCTCCTGCCTTACCCTTATACTTTTTTGCATTAACTATTTTTAGATAATCAAAAATTTTATCATCAGGATTTATTAGCCCAGCTTTTCCGCCTGCTTCAATAGCCATATTAGACATAGTCAGACGTTCATCCAGACTAAGTGTCTTTATTACCGGGCCAGTGAACTCCATTGCCTTATAAAGTGCTCCGTCAACCCCGATCTTTCCAATCGTATACAGGATAAGGTCCTTCCCGCAGACCCATTTTTTAAATTTTCCAGTGTATTCAAATTTAATTGTTTTAGGAACTTTAAACCAGGAGTATCCTGTTGCCCAGGCTGCAGCCAAGTCAGTAGAACCTACCCCAGTAGCAAAAGCACCCATAGCTCCATAAGTACAGGTATGAGAGTCAGCGCCAATAATAAGCTTTCCTGGTTCGATTATTCCAAGTTCAGGTAAAAGCGCATGCTCAATGCCCATTCTGCCCACCTCATAATAATGAACAATATTCTGCTCTGCGGCAAATTCACGCAAGACCTTTGCCTGCTCAGCGCTTTTAATATCCTTAGCCGGCATAAAATGATCAGGCACCAGCACAACTTTTTTCCGGTCAAAGACTTTTTTTGAACCAATCTTTTTAAACTGATCAATGGCAATCGGAGCGGTAATATCATTCC
>Ga0307992_1000213_pt1 | contig 37308 bp, 37 predicted proteins | sample EllFjometagen133_FD_203162 | JGI IMG/M metagenome (GOLD analysis project Ga0307992, IMG submission 203162) | Marine microbial communities from Ellis Fjord, Antarctic Ocean - #133 | ecosystem: Environmental > Aquatic > Marine > Unclassified | place: Southern Ocean | collected 2014-10-08
ACATGATAAAGAGATTATACAACTTTCAAAATTAAAACTAAGAAACAATTTGTTACTTTCTAAAAAATTTAATCCTAATAATTTACAATTATTAAATTTACAATTTTGTATTTTAGTGTTTTTTAGAGTGGTGTTAGAAAAATTACAATTCTCAAATACACAATTTATGAAAGAAAAATTATTTAAGGATTTATTAGAAAATTTCCTGATTTAAAAAGTTTGGAGTCAAATTCTTTATTATCAAATTCCATATTTATTAGTTTTTATTTTAACTCTATAAATATTCTCTCATTTTTCATTAATTAAATTTAATATTTTAATAAGATTTATAAGTCAGAAGCTTTTTCCCCTTGTTAAATGAGGGTGAGCGTAGCGAAAGATTGCAAGACGGCACCGAGGATTTGCTAAAAGCAAACCGCAGAGTTAAAACTCTAGACTAGAAAGTGCCATCTCAACACCAAATGTCTGCGAATAAATTCTTCATACGCTCAAATTTTTCATAAAATTCTTGTTTTTCAATCTTTGAAACAATAAGCCAGCACATCCAACAAAAGGTGTAGAATATAATTTTGAAGAAATTAAATTCTCCATAACCTTCAAGAAGTTTTTCTATTTGCTGAAAGCAACTATCTGTGCGTAGCACTAGCGCGCTTCCGTGTGGGGAGGGGAAATAGATTGGAGATTTAAATTTTTAGCAGAAGAAAAAATTCGACTTAACGAATACGATTATGTGGAGTTCTTGTAGTGTAACGGAAAGAATTCAGGGAAATCCTGCAAGGATTTACCACATAATCTTTGTTACACATCCTGAGCGAAGCGAGAGCCTGCAAGGCGTGGGCGGAGTGACGAGCGAAAGCGAGGAGTGGAGAAGTTTTAAGAAAATTTAGCGAACGATTTGTTCGCACTATATAAGAGGACTTTTTGAGATAGCCATCTGGAGGTATTTGAGATTATTTCATTTAGTTATAATTAACTTTATAAAATATATCATTTTAGTATCAATTATGTCAGAAATCAAAAAAAAGAAAATTCAATTAACTGAAGATAAAAAGAAAGAATATATTGAAATATTAGATAAAGATCATAGTGCAATGATGAAATTACATTATAATTTATATTTTTTAATAATACCAACAATTATTTTAGTTGGAGTTACTTTTATATTATTAAATTTATTTAATATTAATTATATAAAAAAAATTGTCCTTGGAATTGTAGTAGATGGTTCTATATTTTATTTTATTATTTTAAAAAAAATTAAAAAAACATTTGTAGAATTAAAAGTTTTTTCTCAAAAAAGAAAAGATATTCTCAAAAAAATAAGAAAATAAATAATTTATAATAATTTAAATAAAATTATATTGGTTAGCTAAGGGTACAATGATTTTATCTCAAAATACCTCAATAAAAAATTTGATATAATTAAATGAATTTTCTTAAAATTGTGTGTAACATTGTTGTTAAATAACCCGAAGGGCACGAGCGGAATGTAATGACCTCGTGAGTTTTTTCTGAAATAATTAATAATACTAATAATGTAAAACATAGACTTATTATTAAGTTACTTTATTCTTCTGGTATTAGATTGCAGGAATTGATTGATTTAAAGAGAAGTTCTATTGATTTTGAGAGAAATTTAATTTTTATTAAAAAAGGAAAAGGTGGTAAGGATCGGGTTACTTTATTAAGTAATGAATTGAAACTTGATTTGTTAAAATATTATAGTAATTATAATTTTAGAACTGATTATTTAATTGAGGGAAGAAATAGTAAATATTCTAAAAAATCCGTTCAAAAAATCTTAGAAATTGCAGGTAAATCTATTCATAAAAAAGTTAATCCTCACATGCTTCGACATTCTTTTGCTACACACCTACTTGAAGCTGGTGTTAATATCCGTTATATTCAAAAGCTTCTTGGTCATTCTAATGTTAAAACGACTGAAATTTATACACATGTTTCAAATAAATCTTTAGAAAATATTAAATCTCCTTTAGATTCTTTATATAAAAAAAACTACAATTTTTCTAATATAAAGAATGTATGACCTTTGTGAAACTTTTCTAGTTTCTTTGATTCTATGATTTTGAAATTTTCTTCTAATTTTTTACTCATTTCTAGAAATGTTTTTTTTGAGTCTTGTTTTGAAATGCTTAATGTTTTTAGTGATAATAATATTTTACAATCTTTGTCTACTAGTTTACTTGCTTTTGTTATTATATCAACTTGATCTAGTGATGGAATGTCTTGGAATAAAATATTGATTTTTGTGTCTTGAATTTTTTCTTTTATATATTCTGTATCATGAGCATCAACAAATAATGGTAATATATTATGCATTTTTTCTGCTAATCTTATTAATGGAATTGTCATATCTACAGATTTTTCTACTGCAAATATCATTCCTTCCGTTCTTTCACTTAAATGTCCTACAGTTGTTCCTGAAGATGCACCTAGATATAGAATATTTTCTTCTCCTTCTAAGTCAATTGGGAGACCTAAATCTATTCCTGCTCTCCATTTACTTGTTTGTGGATTCCACGTATAATCTTTTTCCATTTTATTGATTTAAAAAAAATGCCCTCAGCACATCGCAACAGGGGTGTCTCATCATCGGGCAAATTTTTCGAAATAATCTTGTTTGATTGTTATTGCTAATTTATTTGATAGTTGTCTTGCTTTTTTACCTTTTTTATTGGCTTCTTGCAATTCTCTTGTATAATATAATAGTCCATATTTTGGACTGGGATTCCCACTTTTATTATGACGAAATAGAGCTTTTTCTGAGCCAATTAATTGAATTGTTGATGCTGGTTTTCGCATTAGATTTTCCATTCCTCCAACTGAACAAATTAATTTTCCAAGTATAAAACTATCTATTACTTCTGAACTATGTGGTAAATATTTCTTTGTTAATTTTTCTAATATCCCTTTTAGTCTACCTTTCATAACTTTCCCATCTTTGAATCGAAATTGTGGCGTTATTTCAGAAAATATTATTTTTATATAATTCATTTCTTCCTCGTCTAACATTAATCCATATTTACATTTTATTTCTTTTTGGAAATATTCATAGATTGCTTTTCTATATGCTTTTCTATATGGATTTAGATAATAATATAATTCTATTACTCTTCCGAATAAGTCTACTTCTGGATCATTTCTTGTATCCTCTAGGATACGTGTAACAAACATTATTAGTTTGTCTTTTGATATTGACTCTTGGACTCTTATTTTCGCTTCTGCGATTGAGTCTACGACTTGTTTTGATTTTATCATGATTATAAATTATATTTAGAGTATATAGAAGTTTTGTTTAACAAAGAGAACAGTATAAGAAACAGCGAATAAAAGAAGATTTAATTTGTGGCTATTAGTAGTTGCGTGCTGAATAAATCGCGTAAGCTCAATACTTACACACCAACTCTATCAACGCGTTCTTCTAACGCGGCCTATGTTATTTCGTTTTGCGGTTCGCTTCGTGCTTAGATGCTTTCAGCACTTATCGATTAATGCGTAGCTGCCCAGCCTGCTCGTAACAACTGGTAGACCAGAGGCATCGAACCCACGTTCCTCTCGTACTGGAGGGTCCTTCCACTCAAATAACAACACGCCAAGTAGATATCATACAAACTGTCTCACGACGTTCTTAACCCAGCTAACGATCCCTTTTAATGCGTGAACTCCGACACCCTTGGATGCTTGTGCACATCCAGGATAGGAAAAGCCGACAGCGATGTACCAAACCGCCCCGTCAATGTGAACTATCGGGGGCGACAAGCCTGTTATCCTTAAGGTACCTTTTCTGACGTTCACCTGACCCATTAAAAGTCATGGTGAGTTCGTTAAGCCCAGCTTTCACTTCTGTTTTTCTTACTTGTCGAAAAACAGTTAGACAAGCTTTTGCCTTTACACTCTACTCCAGATTTCCGACCTGGATGAGCTTGTCTTTGGGCCCCACAGATACATTTTCTGCGGGGTGCCGCCCCAGCCAAACTACCCGCCAACCGCTGTTCCAGTAAGGTTAGTGGATCTATTAAGAATGGGTGGTGTTACAATTTTGCTCCACTATGGCCGAAACCATAGTTTCAACGCTCCCACCTACACTGGGCACTCATAATAGATTCACAACGGCAGGTTGTAGTAAAGGTCTATAAGGTCTTCGCTTCCCACTTGGCGATACCGGTCTGTTCACCGGTGAAAGATTTCGGAAGTTTCGAGTTAGGGACAGTGACAACATCGTTAAGCCGTTCATGCACGTCGCCATTCAGACGACAAGGCATTACGCTCATGTGTTATTCTGAACCTATAATTTTCTAATTTGAGAAAGGATTCAACTCTTTATGTCGCCATAAAGCTCGGACTCTATCTTCACAAATAATTGTGTCAAGCGTATTAGTCTCTGAGGATTCTAGATTTCTCTAGTCTTTCCTGCTGATTGTCCGCACTCATCACATTTTCACTGCTTCTCTTTAAAAGAGAAACGAGTAGTGTGAGATACTCGGGGTTTCCAGCATATAGCTTGATTTTCTTCTCATAACTTAATTCGATTTTTTAAATAGTCCATGTTTACCCTATGAAGCTTGAAGCGTTTTGTAATATTATTACAAACCGTAAGGCAGCATTCTACCTTAAGAGCCTCATAGTTAGGCCCGCCGTTTGATGGGCCTTCCACGTATTGAAATACGCATTTGGACACCACCACTGGGCAGACTTCACCAAGCATACTCGTCCTTTCGGAATTGCGCTTAGCTACGTTTTTGGTAAACAGTCGTGCCATCCTTGTTACTGCGATCTACTCCCCCATATAATGAATCATACAAAAGAATAGACATCCCTTATACCGAAGATACGGGACTATTTATGCCGAATTCCCTTAACTCGTTTAAACTTTCATGTCTTAGCCTTCTCAGCTAGGGTACCAGTGCCAGATCTTGGTACGGCTAATTATTTTCTATTCTATAAAGTTTTCACTGACTCTTGGACTCGGCAGATTCAAGACAATTCATTTGCTTCTCGCGATTACCATCCACAAATTTCTCGTTCTTTATATCTTTCGATATTCCACCTATCCGAAAGCGATTTTATAGACTTAACAAAAATAATCAGTTCAGGAATATTAACCTGATATCCGTCGTCATACTCAGTTAAGGTATGACTTAGGTGCCGACTAACCCTCAGTTAATTGTTAGTGCTGAGGAAACCGTACCCTTTCGACATCTTCCGGTTCTCAGGAAGATCTGTTCCTACTCACACCAGGATAAGTATTACTAATCGTTCCAATCTTACTTACGCAAAATCTTCTGCACAATTAGTACACCTGCTTACCACGACACTCATCTGAGTGTGTCCAGAGTATCGGTAATTGGTTTGAGCCCCGTCCATTTTCGACGCTTCTATTCTCAATAGGTGAGCTGTTACGCTTTCTTTAAATGATGGCGGCTTCTAGACCTACATCCCCAGTGTCTCAGAATAAAAACTATCTTCGTTACACTTAACCAATATTTTGGGACCTTAACTCCGGGCTCCCTTGTTCGGGTTTCGTGACTGCGTCTTACACGCAGCCGCTGTTTCCGGTGGCAAACAGTTCGCAGGTTCTGAGTTAGAAAAAATTCCGTAAGCTTGTGCCCCTGCAAATTTTATCTGTAACTTTACCCCACGAACAAGCATTCCACCGAACTATACCTAGGCATATTTCAGCAGGAACCAGCTATCGCCAGATTAGAGTGGCTTTTCACCCCTAATCCCAAATCATCCGAGTGCATGCACACAACAACGGTTCGGGCCTCCATTTCTCTTTCAAAAAACTTCACCCTGTTCAGGATTAGATCATCTGGCTTCAGGTCTGACCCTCGTGACTAAATCGCGCTTTCACACTCGCTTTCGCTTCGGCTTCCTTTTTTAACCTCGCCACAAAAATCAACTCCCTGGCCTGTTCTTCAAAACGTACGATACAACCCCGTAGGGCCGTATCACTCTTGTAACTGTTAGATTTCAAGTCTTTTAACTCTCTTGTGAGAGTACTTTTCAGCTTTCCCTCGCGGTACTAGTACACTATCGGACTTAGATTACTATTTAGGGTTAGCAGTTAATTCTGCCATATTCAAACACCTAATCCAAGGTATTCTACTCTTTCGAAGACAAACATATCAACTTCATTTACGGGGCTATCACCCTCTGAGGCATGTCTTTCCAGACAATTTCAATTCGTCAACTTAGTTCTTAACTTCACCACATCTCCTACGCTTTTTCAAGCAAGGATTCGGTTTGCCCTATTTCCTTTTCGCTCTCTGCTAATAAGGAAATCACTAGTTTGTTTTCTTTTCCTGCCGGTACTAAGATGTTTCAATTCCCGGCGTTACTTCACCTTACGGTGTATCATAAAGATATGTTTCACATTCGGAGATCTTGGGGTCAACAGTTGCATGCACCTCACCCAAGCTTATCGCAGCTTGCCACGTCCTTCTTCAAAATCTAAGCCAAGCTATCCGTCTAACAGCGTGGTAGGATGGATTCTATAAAATAGAATCCCAAATCTTCCTTTATTCGCCTTTTGTTTCTTATACTGTTCTCATTGACTATAACAAACCTGTTAAGGTTTTCTTTTAGCCTCAAACTCCCCCCTTCAATTGAAAAATTGAGAGGTTCATGGTGTTGAGTTTTCAACTCGTGATGAATTGAATGCGATGACCTGTAGGTCGCATGGACCTGCCGTGAGTTGAACACGGGTCTCTTCGGTGCAAGCGAAGCATTCTACCATTAGACTACAGGCCCAATTATGAAAACTAGAATGACCAGTTATGCTAATGAATATACTTAATTTATATTTAAAGTTCATATTTGAACATATTTATAGGAGGTGATCCATCTGCAGGTTCCCCTACAGATACCTTGTGACGACTTGCGCTACCTTGTCGTAATAGGGATTAGCTTCAAATAAGCTTCTCCCCACCACAACTCGGTTGCGATGACGGGCGGTGTGTGCAAGAGACAGGGACTTATTCACCGGGCAGTGCTAATACCCGATTACTACGAATTCCAACGTCACGAGGGTGGGTTGCAACCCTCGATCTGGACTGAGATACGCTTTAGGGGATTAGCTTCTCCTCTCGGAGTTGCATCTCTTTGAACGTACCATTGCCGCGCGCGTGTCGCCCAGGGGATTAGGGACGTACCACCTAACGTAGCCCGCACCTTCCTCCTTGTTACCAAGGCAGTCCTAATAATGTACCCATTTCTGTAGTAATTATTAGCACGGGTCTCGCCTGTTACCTGATTTAACAGGTCATTTCACAACACAGGCTGACGTCGGCCATGCATCTCCGCTCAGCGTGTCAGGTAAGCCCTTCAGACTGACCTTCATCCTGCTGTCGCTCCTGGTGAGGTTCACGGTGTATAGTTTGATTAAACCGCACGCGTCACTCGTTGTATGTCTCCCCGCCAATTCCTTTAAGTTTCGACCTTGCGACTATACTTCCCAGGTAGTTCACTCTACGGCTTCCCTTCAGCACCGAATCCTCCCTAAGAGGGCCCGATGTTTAGTGAACAGTGTTTACTGCCAGGACTACACGGGTATCTAATCCGTTTTGCGCCCCTGGCCTTCATCCCTGACTGTCAGATCCGTCCTCGTAAGGTGCCTTCGCTAATTGTTAGTCCAATCAAGATTAACATATTCTACCACTACCTTGATTGTACTCCTTACGCCTACCGGTCTCTAGTCTATCAGTATCTCTTGCAAGCCCCACACTTGAGACATGGGATTTCACAAGAGACTTAATAAACAAGCTACGGATGTTTTAGACCCAATAAAGTTGGATGCCACTTGAACTGCCGGTATTACCGCGGCGGCTGGCACCGGTCTTTCCCAGTCCTTATTCCTCCGGTTTTTTACACCGAAGAAAAGCTTATCAATGATAAGCACTTTGGCTCGCTCTATCACACTTTCGTGCATTGTAGAAAATTCACAGCTGCTGCACCCCGTAGGGCTAGGAATAGTGTCTCAGATTCCTTCTCGGGGCGACTCCGCTAAGAGCCCCTACTGATCATCGCCTTGGTAGGCAGTTACCCCACCAACAAGCTAATCAGCCGCAGTCTCATCCTTAGGCTAAAGTTTCAAAGTAAGAGCATTCCAGCATCAAACTTCTATGAAGTGTTAGACACAGTTTCCCGTGCTTGTCCTTCACCTAAGGGTAGATTAACTACGTGTTACTGAGCAGTTCGCCATCCTACGAAAATCGAAGAATTAACTTGCATGCCTAAAATCAAACCAAATAGCAGCATCCGCCAGCAGGATCAACTGGATTTAACCGAGTTGTTCTTGCTCGCTCTTCTATGGTAAAAAGGTTGAAACCATTTAAGATTTGCTACATTTAATCCAAAATTTATTGTATCTATTATTATAATGTAATCAACTTCTCATTTTTAACACACCTTGTTAAAATGATTATATTGAAAAGGTCTATCCTTGACTATTAAGACATATTATATAACTTGTAACTGGTCATCATCACACCAAACATTAAATTTGGTACTCATTCTAGCTCCAAAATCATTAATTGAAGCTTTGGATATTATCTCCAAAGTTTTCATTTGTAAGATTATGGACAATTTAGGCTTTATAAATGTTGTTATGATCTCTCCTCTATTTTCCGAGGAGATTTGGATTATTTTGGTAGGGTTAATAAAGCTTTTGCTAATAGACAAAATTTATAAAGAAGTTTAATTTTTAATTAAGACTTATGTCAAGAATCATTGTTATTAATTCCGGGAAAGGTGGTGTTGGAAAAACAACAACAGCCATTAATTTAGGTGCTTCCTTGAACAAGTTAAATAAAGAAGTTATTATCGTTGATGCAAATTTAAATACACCAAATATTGGAATTCACCTTGGTGCACCTATTGTTCCTATTACATTAAATCATGTTTTAAAAGGAAAAGCTTCTATTGAAGATGCAATTTATGAGCATTCTTCTGGGACTAAAATCGTTCCAGCTTCTTTATCTATTAAAGAACTTACAAAGTTTAATACAAAAAAGTTACCTATTATTGCTAAACAATTAAAAGAAATGTGTGATTATGTAATCTTTGATTCTGCAGCTGGTTTTGGTGAGGAAGCTATGGCAGTTATGGATGCTGCTGAAGAAATTATTATTGTAACCAATCCAGAAATGCCTGCAGTTACTGACGCTTTAAAGGCTGTTAAAGTTGCTAGAGGAAGAGGAAAAACTATTAATGGTATTATTGTAACTAGACATAGAAATGCTAGATATGAGATGCCTTTATCTTCGATAAAATCGATGTTAGAAGCACAAATTATTGGAGTTATTCCAGAAGATAAAGCAATAAAAGAGGCACTAGCTAAAAGAGACTCAGTTGTACATACTCATCCAAGAAGTAAAGCTTCTAAAAAATATATTGAGATTGCGAAAAAGGTAAATGGTGAAACGGTTGAGACTATAAGTTTTTTTAAAAGAGTTTTAAAAAGAAGCACAAACTCTTAAATATATATATTAATTATACTTTTTTATGGAAAAGAAAACTGTTATTGAAATTGACTTTAGTGAAAATAAAGATTTACCTCTTTCTATTATTACTGAGAATACAGCAGAAGAAATAGAGAATGAATTCGGAAATAAAGAGCAAAATTCTGAGGAACTTGTGGAGGCCTTATTGTTTGTTTCTGGTAGATTTTTGGACCTTGATGAACTGGTTATGCTTACAGATTTAAATCCTATTATGATAAAGAATATTATTATTTCTATTGTAAAAAAATACAAAGTTGGTCCTATTAATATTGTCTCTCGTAATAATTGTTGGAAAATGGATGTTGCACCAAAATATCATTATTTAATAAATAAATTGGCAACTGGAAATGCTGAATTTACTAAGGCTGAACAAGAGACTTTGGCTATTATTGCATATAAGCAACCAATTAAGCAATCTATTGTGATAAAGATTAGAGGTAACAAATCTTATGATCACATTAAGAAGTTTAGAGATCTAGGACTTGTTGTTGCTAAACCTGCTGGACATACACTTGATTTATCTTTGTCGGAAGAATTTTATGAATATTTTAATGTTCATAAGAAGGATTAAAAATGGATACTTTAACAATTATTTATTTTGTTTACATGTTTATTGCATTATATATTACTTCATTATCTTTGGTATTATTATTTAAGATTCGAAAAACTTATTTTTTTACTCCTAAAATAACTAAAGAATATTCTGTCTCAGTAATTATCCCTGCATGGAATGAAGAGAATTGTATACAAAGAACTGTTAATTCTGTGAATAAATTAGATTACAAAAATATTAAAGAAATAATTGTTGTAAATGATGGATCTACTGATAATACATTAAAAATATTAACAGCATTGAAAAAAGATATTCCAAATCTTAGAATATTAAATAAAAAGAATAGTGGAAAAGCTGACTCTTTGAATCAAGCTATAAAAATTGCTAAAGGTGAATTAATTTGTATTGTAGATTCTGAAACTGTTGTAAGAAAAAATGCTTTAAGTAAAACTGTTGGTTATTTTGATGATCAAAAAATGGGTGCTGTTACTGTTCCTATTCTTATCAGAAATCCTAAAAATTTATTGGCTAGATTACAAAGAATAGAATATGTAGGGATTGCTTTAACTCGAAAATTGTTGGAGCCTATTGATTCTATATATGTTACTCCTGGACCTTTTGCACTATATAGGAAGAGTGTATTAGAAGATATCGGAGGATTCGATCCTGAGAATATAACTGAGGATATTGAGTTGACTTGGTCTTTAGCCTCGAAAGGATATAAACGAATGATGAATATGGAAACTGGTGTTACTACAATTGCTCCATCCAGTTTTAAAGTTTGGTGGAAACAACGAAATCGTTGGACTATGGGAGGAATCCAAACTTTTTTGAAATATAAGAAACATTTTGCTAAAGAAAATATGTTTGGATATTTTATTTTACCTTTTTTTGGACTTGGATTTCTTCTCGGATTATTAGGACTTTTTATTTTTGCTTACCAGATTTTAAGAAATCTATGGAGTAGATATTTTCTTGTTAAATATTCTTTAATTGCCAATATCCCAATTATTAGTACAGAAAGTTTGTTCCAAATCAATCCTAGTGTTTTAAATTATTTTGGTATTGCGTTATTTGTTTTGATGTTCTTTTTTAATATTATAATTATAAGAATTGTTCAAAAAAAATTATTAAAAGGTAAAAATTTCAAAGATTTTTTATTATTTATTACTGGTTATTTGTTACTATCCCCGATAATATTTATTACCGCAATGTTTAAATTCTTAAGGAAAGATATGAAATGGTGAAAAGAATATTAAAAAATCCTAAGAGTAGCTTTTTAGAAGCATTAATTATTACTGTATTTATATTTGGGACTGGGCTTTTGCTTGGGATTTTTTTAGAGAATTCTAGAACTAATACTATTGCTAATACTTACATCGATTCTGAGATTAATTTACTTGATATTCAAATGTTGTCTGATTTAATTTTGTCTGAAAACTTAAGTTGTGAATATGCCATTTCTGAGAATGTTGATTTTGGAAATCGTATTTATGAAGATACATTATTAATTGCGAAGTACGAAAAGAGCAATCAACTTAAAACTGATATATTAAAAGAACATAAACGATATGATTTATTGAGAACATTATTCTGGATTAATTCTATTAATTTAAGAGAGAGATGCAGTGATTTACATACATTAGTTTATTTATATGATTTCAAAACTGAATCTAGCGAAGACAAACAACAACAAACTGTTTTTTCCAAGTTTGCGAGTGAACTACATAATGATTTTGGGAATACAATTGTTTTAATTCCTATTGCTATGGATATGGATTTATCTAGTTTAGATGTTTTGTTAGAAAAATATAATATTAATGAAACAACTTTATTATTTGATGAAACTTTTAAAATGAATGACATTTCTGATGGTGATGCTTTTGAAGATATTGTAAAAAGAGGACTTCTTGATATTGGAGATGAAGGAATTATTCTTAATTAAATTTCGTTGAATGTTTTTTTGCCCCAAGGTGCATGTCCGAATTGAATGGTTAAATCTGCTTCTGTCTTTGGGATATCACAAGCACCAAAACAACTTCCTAACCAAATTTTGAATTCACATTCTGTTTGTATTGATAAGTAATCTACTATTTGTGTTGCATATTGTTTTAGACCATCTGGAAATTGTAGTAAGACTGTTTTATATTTGTTTGAATTAATTTTCTTTACTATTTTATCTAATTCTATATTGTATTTTTGTTGGAGATCTTTTATGTTCATGATTTTTAGATATGGAATATATTATTAAATCTTTAGATAAGTTAAGCAAAGATTAGTTTAGTACAATCTTCTAGTTTTTCTCCTTGACTTATTTCAGTATCTCTAGACAAATAAGACCTAGTTAAGGAAACATTATTTCCAATGTTAGCATGAAACCCAATTGCAGAATCAATTATATTGGTTTCAAAGCCAACTGTTGTATCTGGATATAATAAACTACCTATAATTTCAGTATTTCTACCTATTGTAGATCCATCTTCGATGTCAGAATGATGAACCTTAACACCATCGTAAATCATACAACCTGGACCGATAAAAGTATTTGGTCCTATTTCTACTTTCCCATTATTGATTTTTTCTTGCAATGTCGTACCCGAGAGAGTATCTCTCATAGATAATGAGCTTGAATGAATATAGCAATTTTTACCCATAGTTATAGAATAGTCATTAGACAGAGTCGATATTAGACTTGGGAAATCACCGTTTAAAGAACGTTTCATTGTATCTAAATACAATCCTATTGTCCCACAATCTCCCCAAGCTTTTATTTCATGATTAGTAACTTTATATCCAGAATCTATAGCTAAAGGGATTAAATCTGTTCCTATATCAAAACTCTTTCCATGTTCGCCTTTGCTATTTATTCTATACTTTGCCCATTTATTTGTATTATAAATTTCTTTTAATAATAAATTATTTACAATATATACACCTGTATTAACCAATACAGATTCATCATTATTATTCAAAAGATTGTGTGCTTCTTCTACACTTTTTGGTTTTTCAAAAAATCCATTTATTACATTTTTAGATCCTAAATTAATTAATCCATACCTATTGACTATTTGCTCTACTGGCAATTTTGTGCTTAAAACTGTCATAAAAGCTTCTTCTGTTTTATGATTTTGTATTATTTCTTCCAATCCTTTTGAATTACCTAAATCTAGTACATGGTCATTTGCTGTAATTAAACTATAACCATCAACATTCCATCTATCTATAAGATTTGTAAACAAGGCATCTCCGCTACCTATATTTGTATGATCATCGGATGCTCTTGAATATTTTAATGACATATCAAAAATCTTGTAACCTAAAGCATCACGTAATCTAGTCCTATTTCCAGAATCTTTAGCTATTATTAATCCTTCTTTAATTCCAGCTTCACTAAATTCTTTTGCCATAATTTCTGTGAAATTCCTTCCTTGTAATCTCATCATGCCTTTTGGATAATTTCCACCTTCTGTAAAAGGTTCGGACCTTGTGCCCTTTCCTGCTGATAAAAATACTGCGCTAACTTCTTCCATAAAGATAATCTTAAATTTTCCCTTTTAAAGTTTGCTATTATAGAATGACTATACTTCTCTTAAATACATTAATTTTAAAAATAGATTTCAGTTGTTTTCTCTATGGAACACGAACTTCGTCAAGTTATTGTAACTGTTGCTGGACATGTCGATCATGGTAAAACTTCCATTTTAGATAGTATTAGAGGGACTTGCATTCAAGAGGGTGAAGCTGGTGGTATCACTCAGAAAATTTCTTTTACTACTTTACCTAAAGAAAAAATTCAAGAGAGAGCTGGGGATGTTTTGAAGAAGTTTAATATTCCTTTGAAAATTCCTGGGATGCTATGTATTGACACTCCTGGGCATGCTGCGTTTACGAATTTAAGAAAACGTGGTGGCTCGTTGGCTGATATTGCAATTTTGGTTATTGATATTAATGATGGTATAAAACCTCAAACTGCTGAAGTTTTACAAATTTTAAAAAAGAACAAGACTCCATTTATTATTGCTTTAAATAAAGTTGATAATATTTCTGGTTGGAGAACTTCTGAGTCTTTACATTCCTTTGAAGCTGTTGAGTCTCAAGCAATTAATGTTAAACAAAATTTTGAAGAGAAATATTATACTTTGGTTGGTGCATTAAATGCTTATGATTTTGACCCTGAACTTTATTACAAGATTAGTGATTTTACTCAGAATATTGCTGTTGTTCCTTGTTCTGCTAGAACTGGTGAAGGTATTTCTGAAATTATTTCTATGATTACTGCTTTGTCTCAGAAATTTTTATCGGAAAAGATTGAGATTGAACCTACTGGTAGAGGAGTTGTTTTGGAGGTAAAAAAAGATAAATCTGTAAATTATTTGGAATGTATTTTGTATGATGGGCACTTGACTTGCCAAGATAAAATTGCAATTGCATCTTTTGATGGTATTATTGAAACTCGTATTAGGAATATTCAAGAAGCTTTACCTTTGAATAAAGGATTTGAAAGTGTTAATGAAGTTAAAGCTGCTTCTGGTATTAAATTGCAAATTACTTCTAAGGAAGATGTTTTGCCGGGTATGCCTTTTCAGGTAATTGAAAATAATATTGAAGAAATTAAAGAAAAATTCGCTGAAGAAATTTCTGAGGAGATTAATACTGATGAAGATGGAATTTTTGTTAAGGCAGATTCATTGGGTAGTCTAGAAGCACTTCTTGTTTTATTAAGACAAAAAAATATTAGGGTGATTAAAGCTGGAATTGGTCCTTTTACAAAATCGGATATTTATTTTGCGAATTCTTTGGAGCAATTAGATAGAGCTATGCTTGGTTTTAATGTTGATCTTGGAGAAAATTCTAATGTTGAAGAATTAAAAAATATAAAAATACTTTCGAATCCTGTTGTTTACAAATTAATTGAAGATTTCGAAGAATGGAGAGGAGAAAAGCAAAGAGAGATTGAAAGAAAAAAACTTTCCGAGCTTCCTAATATTTGTAAATTTACTATTCTTGATTTTGTTTTTAGAAATTCTAGTCCTGCTGTTTTTGGAATTGAAGTTAATGGTGGGATTCTAAAAAAACATTTTAATTTTATCAATAGTGAGGATGTGAAAATTGGACAAATTAAAGATATTCAGCATGAGAGAAAATCTGTTCATCAAGCTTTGAAGGGACAAGAGGTTGCTATTTCTATGCCTGGTATAAATTTTGAAAGACAATTAAAGACTGGGGAATCTTTGTATACTAATCTTGGAGAATCTCAATTTAGAAAATTCAAGAAGTATAAACATTTGTTAACAAGTGATGAAAAAAGTGTTTTGCAAGAAATTGCACAGATTAAAAGACGTGATAATATTACATGGGGTATTTAGGGGTTTACTTTTTAAACTTTAATTCATTTTTATAATTATGAAAACAAAATATGATTCTTTTAATTCCGGTGGGTTACCTGAAGGATGTAAATATTGTCTTCGTGGTGAAAAACTTGTTTTATTTATGACTGGTAAATGTCCTAGAAATTGTTGGTATTGTTCTTTGAGTAGTACTCGTAAAAAATGTAAAAATATTTATGCGAATGAAAGACTTGTTAAAAATACTAAAGATTTGATTTTGGAAGCTGAAGAATCTAATGCAAAAGGAGCTGGAATTACTGGTGGTGATCCTTTAGTTGAGTATCGTAAGACTAAAAGTTATTCGCAAGCTTTGAAAAAAAGGTTTGGTGAAAGTTTTCATATCCATATTTATTTACCTTTAAATCTAGTTGATAAAAACAAGATTGAACAATTGAGTCACTCTGTTGATGAATTTAGATTTCATCCATCATTTCTAATTAATGATAATCTTGAATTAATGAATGAAGAAATTGAAAAAATTAAGATGGTTTGTTCTGTTGTTGGCAAAGATAGAATGGGACTTGAACTTCCTATGATGCCAAATCGTCAAGAAATCATGCATCATTTTATTGAGAAAGTTCATAAATATATTTCTTTTGTTAATTTAAATGAATTTGAATTATCTGAAACTAATTTTGAAATTGTTACTAAAAACTATACTTTGAATGAAGATACTTATACTATCAGGACTTCGCTTACTCAAGGTAAAAAATTATTAAAAAGATTGGCGAAAGATAAATTTGATATTAAGATTCATTTATGTACTGCTAGAACAAAAGATGCTCATCAATATGTTAATAGGATGAAATTGCATAATATTTTGCCTTATGGTAAGATGACCAATGTTGGTACGGTTGTTTATTATATTGTTGTCCCAACTATTAGTTTGGAAACAGAAGAATATATTGTTTCGGAAATTACTTCTAGATATTGTATTGATAAAGAAAAGAAAAGAATTATTGTTAATAAAAAAGATGTTAGAAAGTTATATATGGAGAGTGATTTAAAACTTGCGAGAGTTGAAGAACATCCATGTTATAATTCAAATTATTTAGAAATTGATTATTTAAATTAGTCTAACAATTCTTATAAAGTGAGATTTGTTTTTATTGTTATGAAAAGATTGGTGATTGATACTGAGACATCTGGACTTTCTGCTGATACTCATGAAATGTTAACTATTGGAATGCTTTTGATTGATGTTGATAAGGATAAGTTAGATATATTGGAAGAGAGACATCTTCTTTTGAAACATGATAAATACAATTTATCAAGAAGTGCAATGCATATTAATAATATTAATATTGTTGAACATGATAAACATGCAATTCCTATTAAGAAAGTAATTCAAGAAATTAATAATTTTATTGAAGAATATGATTTGAAGGAGACTATTACGATTGGACATAATTTTCATTTTGATCAAAGATTTATTAGAACTACTTTTGAGAAATTTGGTTGTAGTTATCCATTTTCTTTAGAGAAAGAAGACACTAGATATATTTGGGAAGGTTTGAAGAAAAGGGGAATTATTAACCCTTGTAAAAATGCTAAGCTTGGAACGATTGCTGAGCATTTTGATGTTGATTATTCTAAAGCTCATGATGCTTTAGCTGATTGTAAAATTACGGCACAAGTTTATTATGAAATGTTAAAACTTAGTTCTACTACTTAAGTTTTTTACCGTCTTTTAAAACTTCTTTAATCGTTGCTGCTACATCCTCTCCTTTATTGCCTGTCTCAAATCCCGTTGGTGATGAAGCCATTCCATGAGATTTCTTATAAATGTCATATGTTGTATAAAGCAAACTTCCTGCTGTATTATTTGCATCTGTTCTCATATGTTTTTCAGCCCAATTATCTTTAACAATATCTTCTGGGGTTTCAATTATTTTTTTTTCTTGTGTAGTTTTAGATTTATTTCCACCTTTAATTAAAGAACCTATTCCTGAGAATAGTGCGCTAAATGGATCAATGTCATCTACTTTTCTTTTTTCTTTTGCTTTATTCTCTTCGTTCTCTTTAATTACTTTATCTTCTAAAAATTCATCTAAATCTTCTTTTAATTCTTTTAATGCATCATCAGCCATACTATAATTAAATGTTAAAATTTCATCTAAATCTTCTTTTTCCATTGTCTTTTTTATTAAATCTAGTTCTTCTGAATTTAATGCGTAAGCGTCGAATGTTACTTCTAATCTACCTCCAAATGCTGATGCATAATCTCCTTTTTGTGTCGCTCTTTGTAATAATTGTGCTCTATGTTTGAAATCTATTAATACACATGAGTAATAATCTCGACCAACCTTTTTTTTATATTTTATCAATTTTTCTGGTAAGCTTATTTTCTTTTTAGCAAATAGTGTTAGTTGAAACATCGTTGTGGAAAATGCATTTACTAGGGCAGAATTTCCTTGAAATCCTTTTTGTTGCAATTCTTTTGCTGTTTGAAAATATGGTTTTACCCAGGATGAATATAATTTTATTGTTTCAATTTGATTTTTTAAATAATTTTTTTCTATACTATATCTTTTAGTTAATTCTTTATATGACATTTCTTGCCAATCTAAGAATTCTTTTAATCTTGGTCTTAATATTCTTCCGACTTGAAAATTAAAACTTCCTGCTTTTTCCATGTTTTCTAGTTCTGATAAACTACCTGCCACCATGAATGCATCTCTTAGTGTTGTGTAACCTAATTCAGCTGTCATTCTGTGAATTGAGCCGACTCCTCTTTTAGGCATATCTACACTGTCTAGCCAAACGTTTTTTAGAGCTAGTACTGCAGCATTTTGTAAGTAAGTACTTTCTGATTTTGCATCGACATAATGTTGTAATCTTTGTTTAAATTCTCTTAAATCATAAACTAAATTTAGTGCAGATTTTATGACTTGATTTAATCCTCCTAAAATTTTCATTCCTTCTTCTTGAACTTTTGATAATCTTTGATTCATATCTGCAAAGTGTCCGCTACCTGGAGAACTCATAAAATTGTCTACTATTTTTTCTGTTGAACCGAATAGCCCATTTAAGAAATCTAGGAACCAGTAATAAATAGGTTCAAGACTATTTTGTGGTGAATCGTAAACCATTTTGTAAGATACAACCGGTGAACCATATTTACCTTCTCTCACAACTTTATCTATTGTGCTTTTCATATCACCCATATTATTTTAGAGATTTACAATTATTTAAAGGTTAAGGAGGCTGAAAGATTTTCTAAAGGAAATTGTTAGGTCATATAAATTTTGTCGGCCCACCACAAGGAGATATAAAAAAAAAAGGGGGATAAAGAAATTACTCTTTAGATTCAGTTGCTAGAAAAGACCACCAAGGTTTATTGACCTTTAAGACTTCTCCATTTTCAGCATCTATTTGTGCTTTTACTTGCATTTTTGCTTTAAACAAACCAAGAACTTTTGATTGTTTTTGAGCGTTAACTTCATATGCAGCTCTTACATTCTCTCCTGAACCAACTTCTTTTAACTCAATTGAACATCCAGAATCTTCTGTGCAATTTTTAAGTCTCAGTTGTTCAAGTGCTTTTCCGCTTGCAACATCTGGCATAACTTTTATTTCAGCATTATTTCCGTTTGAAAGTTGAGTTGTTAGTTTCGTTTTTCCATTAACCGTTTCTTGATTTACGTTCATAGAAGATTTTGCTGAGCTTCCACCAACTTCTAATCTTATTTGATTATTGTTTTCTTGTTGGACTCTCATCTGTTGACCATTCTCACCTATATGATTTCCTTCTTTAAGTTGAAGTCTTTCTCCTTCTCTTGCCTGAGTTTGAACAACTTCAGCAAATTCTTGAGATTCTCCTTGTTGCTCTCCAACAGAACCTAAATTTTCAGATCCAGTTACGACTGCCTGAGAATTATCTTGTTCAGCTGCAAAAACTAAAGAGAACATTAAAACAAATCCAAGTAATATAACTAATATTTTTTTCATACTTTTACCTCCTTTTACTATATTTAATAGATATCCATACTTAAAGAGGTTCTGTTGCGTTGCGTTTTTTGGAGTTGTAATATACCCTTCTAAAATATGCTCCCGCCGGGATTTGAACCCGGGTCACCGCCGTTCTCCATTCAATTCAAAAGTGAATTTTATCACTTTTTTGAAAAGAGCTGTGCCTTACAAATCTAGGCTGAAAGTTATCGTCTCATCGACTAAACTCTCCAACTTGAGAGGGCGGCATCCTTGGCCACTAGACTACGAGAGCATATCACAAGTAATGTTATTCTCTTTAAAAAAGTTTTGATAATACCGATATTGTTTAGGATTCTTACCAATTTATTGATGGTGTTGGATTATTGTCTATTCCTACTTTTCTTTCTAGTAATTCGATTCTTTGTTCTAATTTATAGATTAAACTGTCTAATTTTTGCATTTTTTCATCGACTTCTCTTTTGTTGTAGGTTCCTTCTGAATTTTTATCTTCAGTATTCCCATAAAATCTTGTATTATTGTTTGCACTTTTCATATCTACAAACCCGTTCTTATCACTTTGTACATTCACTTCATGATTTACTGGTGTTATTTTCCCTTGTCTTTGTAACTCACCGACATCTATCATCCCTTTCTTTTTGAATATCATAAAAAAATAAGACTATTATTATATTTAAAACTTGTGTCATGAATCAATTTGTTTCCCAAAACAAATATAAATGTATTAATTAATTTAATTTTATGTTAAAGGAATTTAAGAAGGGAATGTTATTTGTTGGTGGTCAATTGAAGAGATATTGGAATTTTTTGCAAGAGGATTCTTTGAAAGCTGTTTTTGTTTTCTTGGTGACTGCAATTTTGTTTTTGGTTCTTATCTTTTTTCCTTGTTTGAGATTATTAACTGGAAGTGATTATCCTTTGGTTATAGTTGAGTCTTGTTCTATGTATCATCATGATTATGGGTTTGAGAATACTTTTACAAGCCCAATTTATGGTGAGAATAATATTAGTATTAATGATACTGATAACTGGATTTTCCCTAATGGTTTAAAGAAAGGAGATATTATTTTTATTGTTGAGCCAAAAAATTTAGAAAAAGGTGATGTTATTATTTTTAGTAGTGGAAGATCTTCTGTTCCTATTATTCATAGATTGGTTGATGATGTTGAACCTTATGCTACAAAGGGTGATAATTATATTTCAAATTCTGGTCAGTTTAGTGAAGAAATGAATATTATTGAGGAGCAAGTTTTAGGTAAGGCTGTTTTTAGGATTCCGGGATTGGGTTGGATTAAGTTGATTTTGTTTGATTGGAGAAATCCTGCTGGATATAGAGGATTTTGTAATTAGAATATATGGTTATCTATTATATGTTATTTAGTATTTATTAGTTAATAAATAATTCTTGTTTTTAGATTATATGGATAATGATTTACCACCAAAATATTTTAATAGAACTTTACAAATTAACCAAAAAAGAATTAATGAAAAAGTTGTTTCAAATTACAAATCAAAATCTTTGGATGATATTAAAATGGAAAATATAAATTATTCTCTTAAATTTGGTTATGGTGGTTTCGGAGATTTTTATTTTTTAAAAACAAACTAGAAATCACCAACTAACTTCTACCATATCAGTTCTTTCTTTAGCATCAATATCTACATCATCTATTTTTTCAATTGGTGTATAAACTCCTGCTTCAAACATCTTCCATCCTAGATATCCTATCATTCCTGCATTATCAACTAATAATGGTCTTGCTGGACAAAAATATTTAACTCCTCGCTCTTCACACATAATCTTACACATTTCTTGTAATCTTGCATTACAAGCGACTCCACCGCCTAATAATAATTCTTTTTTACCTGTATGTGCTAAAGCTCTTTCTGCTGATTCTACTAACATTGCAAATACATATTCTTGCAAGCTATAACTTAAATCTTCTAGTGATTCTCCTTTGTCAAGTAAGGTTTTTAGTTTGGTTTGTAAACCCGAGAAACTCATATCCATTCCTTTTATTGAGTATGGAAGTTCTATTAATTTTTTTCCTTTTTCTGCTAGAATTTGAATTTTTGGTCCTCCGGGAAATCCTAATCCTGAGAATCTTGCAAATGTATCAATAAAATTTCCAACTCCTAAGTCTAGTGTTTCTCCAAAAACTCTATATTTACCTGCTTCGTATGCAATAATTTGTGTATTTGCTCCACTTGCATAAAGCATTACTGCATCTTTTGCACCAACAGTTTCTCCTATTGTTACGTGAGCTATACAATGATTTACTTTTACTATTGGTAATTGTAATTTTTTTGCTTTTCTTTTTACAAATTCCATCCCTGCTAATAAACAAGGTGCTAATCCTGGAGCATTTGAAAATGCGATTGCATCAATGTCTTTTTCATTAACATTGGCTTCTTCTAATGCTTTTGAATATAGTTTATCGCTTACCTTTTCATGATGTTTTCTCACTTCTAATGGGATCATTCCTCCGGATTCTGTTGTATATGCATCTTTTACATTACTTAAAATTTTTCCATTTTTAATAACAGCTACGCCAAAGGTATGAGCTGTTGTTTCTATTGCTAATATTATTGTCATGATATTGTTATGTAAGTTAACTATAAAAAATTAATTATTGAACAAATAATGATTATTTATGCTTATTGTTTTAACAAGTATTTGTATAAGTTCATAAAGAGGATTGATATAGAGATTAAAACTTTAATAAATATTTATTTTGTTACTTCTTCTAAATCTTTTCCTAGTCACAAGTCTGTTTGGAGTCTAAAAAGGGTTTATATATGAATTTTATTTAGTTAAATTATGAATGAAACAAATATTAATATTTCACTTGATGATATTCGGTTGAAAGATATAGCTGAGGCTGTTACTAATAAGACTTGTAAGAAGATTCTAAATTATCTTTCTGAAAATGAAAATAGTACGAGTGAGATTGCTAGCGAATTGGATATTCCTATTAATACTGTTGATTATAATATTAAAAAATTAATTAAAACTGGATTAATTGAGAAGAAATCTTTTTGGTGGAGTGTTAAAGGGAAAAAAATGCCTACTTATAGTGTTTCAAATAAGAAGATTGTGATTTCTCCGAAAATGAATTCTCAGAATTTAAAATATTTGGTTGCGTTTGGTATTACTGGGTTATTTAGTTTGTTGATTAAATTATTTACAGCGCCAGCTAAGGTGATTTATACCGTGAGTGATAGTGTTGGGAATGAATTTGTACCTGAAGCTACAAAACTTTCAAGGGATTTTATGGCTAGCGCAATACCTAATGTTGCAGAACGAACTACACAAACGTTAACTTATTTTCCTAAGTTCGGTTTTGCTGGATGGTTTTTGATGGGAGCTTGGTGTATGATTCTAACATTTTTTGTTTTTAGTATTGTAAGTGAAAGGAGGTTAGATAATGAAAAAAGAAAATAATGCTGTTAAGATTACTGGTATTGTTGTTGGTGGTGTTCTGCTTTTATCATTGATTGTGATATTAGCTGTTTATAATTTTCAACCTAGAAGTACTATGAATGTTCAGGGTTCAGGAGATGTTGAAGTTGTTCCTGATATGTTGAATGTGAATTTTAGAGTTCAAGGTAAGGGAGATAGTTCTGCTGCTGCTAAAAATGCTAGTGATAAAATTACTGATGCTGTTATTGCAGGTTTGCTTGCTGAAGGTTTTTCTCGTGAAGAAATTCAGACTAAAAATCTTAATGTTTATGAAAATTATGATTGGTCTGGTAATGAGAGAAAAATGCTTGGTTATGTTGCTTCTCATACTTTGACGATTGAAATGTCTACTGAAGATTTAGATAATATTTCTAATGCTGTTGATGCTGGAGTTTATGCTGGCGCTACTATTGATTCATTGAATTATTTTTTGAGTGATGATTTGGAGAAGACAGTTAAGGCTGAAGCTATAATAAAAGCTACTGAGAATGCTAAGGTTAATGCTGAGAATATGATTAAGGGTTTGGATGGGAAGTTAGGTAGAATTGTCCAAATTTCTGAAAGTTATTCTAATGGTTATTACCCACTTTACGCTAGATCTGAAATTAGTATGGATATTGAAGGTGCTGGGAATATTCAACCTGAAATGCAAACTCAAAATGCTGGAGTATCAGTTGTTTACGAAGTTAGATAGATAACTTCTTTTTTTTTATTTTTATTCTTTTTATTGTAGTGTTTATTAACAATTATATTTAAATAAATATAATTGTTTGTTTTTGTATGAAAAGGAATCTTTCTGGAATTATGGATCCTGTTGTTAATCAAAGATTGAATAGTTATTTTGAAAATGAATTTTGTTTAAATGAACAAGGTGAATTATATATAGAAGGCTTAACTAAAGCTATTTATAGGGAAATTTATGGTGATGAGTATATTAAACAACAACAAACATATAAAAAAATTTTAATTAAACCAGTTTCTTTGAAAATCTTTGATGATGATGTATATATTGAAACAAAAAAACCATATGAAAAAGGTTTGGTCCAAGCAATTTATTTAAAAAGTTATGATGATGATGTATATATTGAGGAGTTGGATTTATGATAGTCGGAGTTGACCTTGATGATACTTTAAGAAATACTTTAAAACAAGTTTTAAAAGTAGGAATACTAAATGGTGGATGTAAATATTTAATAAGAGAGTATTTTGAATCAGATAATTTTAAAAGTTTTTATAAAAGTTTTTATAAAAAGTATGAAGAAGAGATTTTTGCTCAAGCTCCAGCATTTCGTTATGCAAATTATATTAATGAAGTGTCTACTCTACATAATGTAAAAATTGTTACAGCCGAGCCTAAAGAATTAAAAAATATTACAATAGATTGGTTAGATAGACAAGGTATTTATGCTAATGAAATAATTTTTACATCGGATAAATCTACCGTGAAGATGCATCTTTTAATTGATGATGACCCAAGAAATTTTAAGACATTAGATGATAGTATTATAAAAGTCCTTTATAATCAGCCATATAATGTACTATATCATAATGCAGATTGTAGAATAAAGAATATGAAACAATTTGAAGAAGTAATAATGCCACGAATAGGACGAGATCCAATATTTAACAATTATGTATTTAACAATAAAGAATTTTATAATAAGAATGGAACGTTTTAATTGTAATCCTTTCAATAAAAATTTGTATCTGTCTCTAAAAAATCAAATACTATAAGATTAATCAGAATTAAGAGATTTTATTAATTCTTCTTTTGCTGTTTTGAAATCTGCACGTCTTTCACTTAATCTCATAACTTGTCCTACTAAAAAATTTAATGAATTCTCATTACCATTTTTATAATCGTCTACTGCCTTTATGTTTTGTTCTATTACTTGTGTACAAATATTTGCTACTGCATCATCGGCAATCTTCCCTATATCTCCTTTTTCTGATATTGAAAAACTTTTTGGAATAAAATCATTCATTATTTGTTTGCCTTTTAGAACTGTTATTTTTCCTGCTTCAATTGTTTTGATTAGTTCTGCTAAATGAGTCGGTTTCACATCTACTTCGGGATCGTCTAGATTTAATTTATTATAATTTAATATTCTAATTAATTCGATTGTTACCCAACTTAAATTTTTCTTTGCATCAATTCCTTCTGCAACCAGTTCTTCGAAAAACTCAACTAATTCTAAATTCTTTGAAAGGATTAATGCATCTTTTTTATCTATTGCATGTTTTTTTAGTAATTTTTCTAATTTTTGGTCTGGCGTCTCTGGAAGATTTTTCTCAATTTCTTTTACCCATGATGATTCTAATTTTATTGTTGGTAAATCTGGATCTGAAATAAAACGATAGTCGGCTGCATTTTCCTTGCTTCGCATTAACATTGTAATTCCTTTTGATTCATCATATCTACGAGTTTCCATTGGTAATGCTTCACCATTAGAATAAGCCTCTATTTGTCTTGCTATTTCATATTTTAATGCTTTTTTTATTTTTTCTAATGAGTTTAGGTTTTTCATTTCAACTCTTTTTCCATATGTTGAAACATTTACATCTACTTTTATTCCTGCATTTTTTTTGATTGCTTTAATGTAGCTTAGACTTAATATGAAACTTTTTAGCCATTCGATGACTGTATTGATATCTTTGAACTCTGGGGCTGTTACGACCTCTACTAGTGGTAATCCACTTCGATTGTAATTAATATGTCCTGTCTCTGGATTCCATGCTGCTGGATCTTCTTCTAAGTGACATTCCCATATTCCTATTTCTTTGAATTTTCCTTTATATGCTGGGAACTTACAATGAGCTCCTGAAATTGTAGTTTGAAATCCTTTTGGTAAATCTGGCCAGTTGTAATGTTTTCTTTGAAATATTAAATCTGAATCTGTTTCTATTTTACATCCTAAAATTAATCCTATCTGTATTAGTTTTTTCATTGCTTCTTTGTTTGGTAGCATTGGTTTTGAACCTGGTGTTCCTGTACAGATTGGGCAGATATGAGTATTTTGTTTGTCTGATGCATTTGTTGAACATTTACAGAAAAGTTTTTCATTTGTGTCTAAGTAACTATGTATTTCTAAGCCTATTAATAATGGATGTTCTTTTACTGTCATGGTAGAAATAAGAATTCTGGCTTTTTAAGAGTTTGTTGGATTTGAATTGTAATTTTTGTATATGTTATTCTTTGTCTATTGTACATTGATAAAGATATATTGTTTGAAGATGTGTTAATAAAAAAAATAAGCCAAACTAACTTTGACTTCATTAAATTGTTTTTTTCGAGAACAAAGCAAGAGCTAATCTTGACTTCATTCTTAAGAATATTCAAGAGAGTAAGCAAACCTAAGGTGACCTCACTCCTTTGAAAAATTAGTTATACTAATTTATCCAAACAATGAAGCCAAACCTGCAGCAGCATCCGCTTTTGGTTCTTCTTTCTTTTTTTCTTCTTTTGGTGCTTCGGTAGGAGCACTTGCAGCAGCCGGTGCGGCAGCAATAGAAGCGTTAGCTAACTTGTCATCAATATCAACACCAGCTAAAGATGTAATTAACACCTTTACCTTGGATGCGTCAACTTCAGCACCAGTAGCAGTGATAACTTTTGTCAAGCTATCTTCACTAACTTCTTGTCCTAACTTATGCAACAAAAGTGCAGCATATACGTATTCCATTTTATTATAAGACCTCTTCTAAAATATTTAGATGAGTATAAATTGTTATCATTTAACCAAAAAGACTTGCAAGTCCAGCAGTAGACTCGGCAGGTTTTTCCTCCGGTTTAGTTTCTTCAACTGGAACTTCTACAATTTGAGCTGCAGCAACAACTGGTTCTGGTTCTCCTGTAACTATTCTTGTAATAACTCCTTCATAAACAACAGCTTTTGCTAGAATAGAATCTAATGTATCTGATGTTACATAATTGATTTCTACAGCAAATGGTAATGCTCTTCCGTAAGCATTTTCTAATTCTGCAATTGCTCCTTCTTGGTCTATCTTGATATCAGCATAAACAATTCCTTCCATAAAAGCAGCAACTGGTTCAATTCCTACTTCAAATGGTATAATATTCAACTTTGCCATTATTGAAGCTGCATTTTCACTGATAGTTTTCCCAGCTTGAACAATAACTTTATCTTTCATAATTGCAATTTTCCCTTTTTCTACTTTTGGAGCTAATCCTACACTAGATAATGCAGAAATATCTGGTCCTGGTACCAATTCAGTTGGACCTGCTTTAACTTCAATATCAAAGGGAGCTATATCTCCTGTCTTTGCCTTAGATGGACTCTTGTTGTTTGATAATATTCCTGAAATTTCAAATGCATCGTAATCTGAAAATAATAATGCTGTTGAGTCTTCTACATAAGGTACTAAATCATGTAATTTTTTTATTCCAGAATGATCTAATGCAAAATCAATTAAGCTTTTTTTAGCTACTTGAATTTTGGCTTTATCTCTTAACTTTTTTTTAATATCTTGAAATTGCGCAGAAGGTAAACCTTTAATTGAGACAACCATAACTGTCTTTTTCTTCATTCTTTCAGCCAAATCTTTTACTAATCCTTTCTTGATATCGCTAACATGATGTGTCTCTTTCCCTTTCATTTTTTCTTATTATCGATGAATTTAATTGGTTTTGTCATAGTAAATTTAACTAAAGCATCTTTTATGTTTTCTTTTCCTCTTGGTAATTTCTTTTCAATTTGTTTCATTAACTCTTGAATGTTCTCGATTAATTCTTCATCTTTCATATCTTCTTTTCCTACAGCTATCTTAATACTTGCTTCTTTGTTTCTAATTCTTATCATCTTAGTTAATTTAGTCATCATTGCATTGATTGTTTCTTCATCTTCTTTTACAATAATTCCCCCTTGTGGTGATGGCATCTTTCCCATTGGACCTAAAATTCGACCGAACTTTGTAGCAATTTTACTCATCATTGGAGCTACTGCAATAAAGAAATCATATTCTTCTGCTAAATTTTTCATTTGTTTTTTTTCTTTATATTTTGAGAAATCATCTTCTATTATTGTTGGTAATAATTTGCTTCGCTTTGTTAAAAATGCACAAATATTTTTTTCGCTTGGATGTGGTACATTCATAAATGTATTTAATGCTTCTTTCCTTGCATCATAATTTTGTAAATTTACAATTAAATCAACTGTTTGTACAAACTTCCTTTTCTTTTCAGTTCTTAATTCTTCCAAAACTTTTTTTAATTCTACAATTTCTGCCATATTATTTTAACCACAAGAATTAGTAAACTAATCCTCCTACATCTGTAGTTCGAGCGGAATATTAATTAAGAGAATTTTTGGTTTATAAGTTTATTGGTGTAATTTGCTTTTATCGAAAAATATGCCTACTAATCCAAACAATATTGGGAATCCTATCACTAATACTTGTTCATAATTATTTAGAATTACTGATGAAATTGCTCCTAAAATTAGTCCGACTATACTTCCTATTACGACAAATTTACCTACATATTTTGGATGAGTAAAATGTAATATTCCAATAAATACTCCATATAAAAATCCTACGAATGTTGTTAAACCTACAATTAGAGATTTACTTGCTAAGCTTTCTCCAAAAATTAATAGTAATAGAAATAAGACTAATATATATCCTATCGCTGCTCCTACAATAGAATACCCTACTGTATCCAATAAGCCTTTTAATATTTTTTTCTCACCCATGAAGAATTAAAGTTTCTGATTTTTATAAATTTAACACATAATTTATAAAGAATATTGATATTGATTTGTTATGGAGAGAGCGGTGATTGAAAGGTGTACTACTGGTATAAACGGTTTTGATGAAATTTCTCAAGGTGGATTTGTTAGAAATTCTTCGAATGTTATTGTTGGTGGTCCTGGTTCTGGTAAAACTACATTTTTGTTACAGTTTTTGAATAATGGTGTGACGAAATATAATGAAAATGGCTTATATTGTTCGTTTGAACCTGATGTTGTGGATACAATAAATGATGCTTCTTCTCATGGATGGGATTTTTATAAACAAGCTGAATTAGGTAAGATTAAGTTTGCTAAGTTTTCGCCTAATACAACTGTTGATGAATTAAAGGCTGAGTTAACTAAGATTATTGCAAAAAATAATATCAGAAGAGTTTGTATCGATCCGGTTTCTGTTTTGGCTATAAGTATAAATGAACAGGGGAAAATTAGAGAAAAAATATTTGAACTTGTTTCTTTAATGAAGCGATTGAAGGTTACAACTGTTTTAGCTGATGAAAGTATGGAAGCTGAAGCTACTGGTGGCTTTAGAGAGGGTGAATGGACTAAGACTGATATTATTAGATTTTTAGCTGATTCTGTAACTATCTTTTATACTTCTGGATTAACTGGTACTTCTGATAGAGCTTTACGTATCGAAAAAATGAGAAGAACTGCTCATAGAAGAAATCTAGTTGGTATGGAAATTATTGATGAAGGGATTAATGTTTTAGTTGATTAAGATAGTATATTTTTGCTTGAGTATATTGTTTCATCTAATTTTGTCGTTTTATATATTTCTGACATATCTTTCCTTTTATTGTCGGTATTTCCACTATATATCATCTCATTTGACATAGATACATTTTCTTTGTATTGAACTAAAAAAGAATCTGCTTCTATATCGTCTGACTTATTTGGATTATATAAATTATCCATATTTGTTTTTCCTGAGTATAAATTGTCAACTACTTTATCATCTACACTACTTTTTTCTTGTCTTACTGATTTTAAATCATCCAAGGAATTTAACTGATTAATTTCTTCGCTTCTATTAAATGATGAGACATAATGATCTAGAGTATTTCTCGTTCGTTCGTTAGTTTCGATGTCTTCAATAATTTCGACAGAATCACCTTTTTCTAATTCCTCTGAATCAATATGCTCTTCTTCAAGTTCTTCTTTAGAATCGTTTTTGATTTCCTTTATCTCACTTTCTAAGATTGTTATTTTTATTTCTTCTTCTGTTTCTTTCTTTTTCATATATTTTATAGTTTTGAAATGTTTATTAATTTTTCTTTTCGTTAAGTTTTTATATCTCAACTTCTTTTTTTATTAATGGAAAAGAATCAAGTTAAAATTGGTAAGAAATATTTGCTATTGGCTGCTATTGGTGGATTTTTTGGTGGATTAATTGGCGGGACTGCTGGTTCTTCGCAACTTTGGATTAATATGATTGTTGGAGCTTGTGGTGGATTTATTAGTGTTTATCTAATAAGTAGTTTCTTTAATTAAAAATTAATTATAATTTTATATCATTATTTTGTTCAATTCTTCGTTAACTTCTTTTCCATTCACTAACCCGCTGAATTTATTCATTAATAATCCCATATATGCTCCACGTGACAAATTAGGTTTTTCATCCATTATTTTTTTGATTTCTTCTGACAAATGAACTTCTGTCTTTTTAGTTGCTTCTTCAAATGTTTTTCCTTGGACTATTTTATGTAATATTGTTTTAACATCATTTGGTGATATCGTTTCTGGTACTTGTTCTAGTATTAATGATAGAATATCCATATTCAATTTTTCATCTATTATATTACGGCTTAACTTTTCTTTCTTTGATATTTCTTTTGGAAAAAGTGTCAAAGCTTTCGCAATTAAATCATAATGATCTGTTAGGTTTGTTAAATCTTTAAATTCTTCAATTTTTCTTTCTTTTAATAAAAGTTTTATCAATTCGTCATTTACTCCATATTCTTGTAAGTATTTTTTGTTTTCTGACGCTAATTTTGGTAAGTTCCTTTTTATGCTATCTATTCTTTGCTTTTTTATTCTTAATAATTGACAATCTGTTTCTGGATACATCCTTGCTGATCCTGGCATTGGTCTTAAGAAAGATGTTGTTGCGTCTGCATTTGACTGCCTTACTTCCTTTGGAATACCTTTTGAAAATTCTTTTATTCTACCTTTTATTATTTCCCTTGCTACTTCTGATTGGTTCTCAGTCCCTACAATTAGAATGAATGCATCATTTTTTTCTAGTTTTAAGGTTTTTTTTACTTTATCAATTTCTTCTTTTGTAAATGAGTATTTTTCTATATTTTCATCGGAATGTATTATGCCACCGATTCCTGCAATTGGTTTTGAAAAATCTGAAAAATCTGTACCGACTCTTTTACCTGGCTGTAACTCTGTTCCTAAAATTTTGTTCATATCTGTTAGCTTAAACCCGAAAATTCCTTCCTTATTTTCTATTGCCTTTTTTACAAATCTACATTCTGTTTTATCAAATAAAACAGATAGATTTTTCAACTGACCAATTTTTGTTCCTTTGAATTTATTTTGTAATTTTAATATATTTTTCTGCCTTGATATTTCATAATCTATTGTCTTTATCATTATTTTTGGATCTTGAAATCCTTTGACTTCAATACGATCACCTTTTTCTATTGAGATGTTTAAATCTTGTCTTATAGTACCAATTCCTCTACGAACATTACAAGATCTTAAAATTTCTCCTAATTTTAACGCTGTTTCTTTTACTTGTTCTGGAGATTTTAGATCTGGAGCTGTAGTTATTTCAATTAATGGTAAGCCTAGTCTATCTAATTTGTAAGTTACTATATTTCCTTTTGTCCCAGCTGGTCTTGCTGAATCTTCCTCCAATGCTATTGAATCTATTCTAACCTTACCTTCGCTAGTATCAACATATCCGTCGTGAGCTACTAAAACTGTTCGCTGGAATCCTGAGGTATTTGAACCGTTGATAATTGTTTTTCTCATTATCTGGCTTACAGGGAATATTTTACAATTTAGTAATAAGGATATTTGTAAAACGATTTCTAATGCTTCTTGATTAATTTCATGTGGTGGCTCTTCATCTAATTCCACTAGACAATTTGTGTCGTAAACAAGATACTCAAATTCCTTATGCTTTGATTTTTCGTATATTGCGGCATTATCTATTTTCCCTGATTCTCCAACTACTGGATTTAGTTTTCTTTTTACCGAAAACAATGGTTCGTCCTGTCTTAGGATACTTGGACAATTACAAAATAGTTTATGTGTATTAAGTTGTTGGTGGATTTCTAAACCACTTTTTAATTTTAATTTTTTATAATCTTCCATGCTTAGATAAAAGATGCTAATATTTTAAAGGTTTTGAAAGTGGGCTTTTTTTTATTTTCTTTGTACCAAAGATTTATAAAATGAAAAAAATTATATGTTTTATGGTAGCAAAAGTTATTGATGCAACAGAAATGAGAGTGAGTAGTTATATTATGATTGATGGAGTGGCTCATCAAGTTAAGAAAATGGATATTTCTAAGACTGGTAAACATGGTCATGCTAAGGTTAGATTTGAGGCAATTAATGCTTTTACTGGAAAGAAAAAAGTACAAGTTATTCCTGGTCATGATAAGTTTGAAGTGCCTTTAGTTGACAAGAGAAAGGGTCAAGTATTAAGTATTGCTCATGATGAAGCTAGTATAATGGATGGAGAAACTTTTGAGAATGTGAATTTACCTATTCCTGAAGAATTATCTGAGACACTAAAAAGTGGATGTGAAGTTGAATATTGGGATTTAGAAGGCGATAAGATTATTAAGAAAGTTTTGTAATTTTTTTGAATTTAGTATTATTTTAGCGTTTGTTTATTGTTTGATATTATTATAAAAATAATTTACCACTCTAATGTTTTAGGATATCTCTTAACATATTGGAAATCTCCTTGTAATTCATATATCTCTAGACTAATTTCAATTTGATCATCAAAATATCTTAATTGATATTCTCTTTCACTTGATGAATTATAAAATTCAACAATCATTTCTTTGTTTTTTTCATGCTCTATAAACAAATATTGTGAATCAACTAACATTTCTTTACCATTAACAAGAATTTTATCTCCTTTAGATATTTCTCCAATTGGCTTACTCCTTTTTAAAATCTTTAATTGTCCTTCCATGATTATATAAATTAATTATTATTTAAAAACATTATGAAACTAGTCCATTCTTTTTAATAAATCTTTAAGCTTTGCTTGATTAGCATCTTTATTTTTTATTTCTGATACACTATAGATTCCTTGTTTGTTAATTTCTCCTTCTTTGATAACCTTCAATTCTCTTAGTAATCTTTTTCTTACAAAATCTGAAACAAATAACTTCGAATTTGCTAACGTTGCCATTTTTTTAGATAATGAGAAGGTTTCACCAATTCCTGTATATTTTAGCTTACGTCCGGCTCTCTCTGTTATTACATCACCCATATGAACTCCTGCACCAAAAATGATTGTATTGTTAAACTTTTTATTATAATTTTCTATATCTTTTACTAATTGTAATCCTGCCTTAGTTGCTATTATTTCATTTTTGTATGTTTTAGTTATTAATGGGCTGAATATTACAAACACGAAATCTCCTTTAGATTCAATTACCGCTTTTTTTGATAAATTATCTAATATTTGAGATAATTGTTCTTTTGCATTTTCTCTTAAATCATCATAATTTTTGATATATAATGTTAGAACTGATGAAGTCATTTTCTCACCATTTAAAACTAATGCAGACTCAGCTGTAATTCTTTTATTATTTATGTCAATTAACCCACTCTCCAAAGGTTGTTTCTCTTTCTTTTTCTTTGGTTTCTTCTTGGAGAAAAATTTTGATATTCTAATGTTTAATGTTGCTTTCTTTGCTTTTTTTTGTTTTTTAGGTTTCTCTTTTTTCTCTGATTTTTCAAAATTAAATTTATCTTTATTTGTTATTACATATACTAACCCCCCAAATATTACAATTAAAAATATCCATAACCAAGAATAATCTACCCATCCTGAACCTTGAGTTAAATCTTTTATTGAGATACTGTTACCTGTTAATGCTACTGAACTTGAGAATTTATTATCACCGTTATAATCTCCTACCTTTATATCATAGTCTCCGTCTGGTGCTTGTAAGTTGAATTGTTTTGATCCTTCTGGTTGTAATAAAAGATCTAATTGGTAAACGTCTTCTCCTATTGTAATATTTATTATATTATCGTAAATTATGTTACCAAAATTTGTTATATTTAAAATTGAACCTTCTACGACATATTCTAATTGTGGAAATCCTAACATTTCTATTTCATATTTTTCTGAACTAATTTCTCCAAGAAATGAATAGATATTCCATTTTCCCATTGGTGCGTTTGAAGAGAAGTTAATATCTAGATAGTTGCCTGATTTTATCGTATATGTTGTAACTTCGCCCTTTGGAGATTCTAAATATACAGTAAGACTATCTTCTATTAGTTCGCCACTTTGGTCTGTTAACTCTGGGTTTAATGTTAATCCATCTATTGGATTTATTATTAAATCTGAAAGACTTAAATCAATAGCTGTTGGTTTCTGATTTATTATAAAATGTGCAAGTGCTGTTCCATAGTTTAACTTTTCACCATAAGCATCTTCGTTGTATACTTCTAATGTTAACAAATATGTACCAGCTTTTTGCACTGGAGATAAAGCAATTACTTCTGTTATTTCATTTGCATTCATCTCTCCATAAATTAATGTAAAATTTTTAATTTTATATTTTCCAATAAAAGCATTACCATTTGCAGTTGTTGCATCGAATATAAAATTAACATTTTCTTCTGGATTATAGGTTAATTTGTCTAGTTTAGAATTTACATTAATTTTATTTGTTATTTCAAAAGTCTTTGTTTTTACAATTTTATTTCCTAAAGATGATATTATTTTACATTTTCCTACTAAACTTGATAGATTATTTAATTCTAAATCATCTGATGTTAGATATTTGTAAGGTAAAGAATATGATTGTTCTGCATCTTGAGAAAAAGCTCTTGCTGAAATTCTTAATAAGTTTGCTTTCGTTGCTCCACATTCTAAATCAATATTCAAATTTCCCTCTTCTTCTCCTATTATTCCGTCTAATGTTACATATAATTTTTCGCCTAAATTGTAAATTTCTTTTGGTTCACTTATTGACATTTCTGCAGAAACGATGCTAAATAGAAATAAACTTATTATCGTGAATGCTAAAATCCTTTTCATATATAATTTAGACGATAATAGTATTTAAATTTTGTTAGGATAGAAAAGGATTTAAACTATTTATTTTGAAATTGTAATAATTCAGGGTAGAGATTGCTAGAATTAAGAGAATATTTAAATCTAAATAAATCAACCTTTAATTACAGCGATTGGTTTTAACTTAACTGCTTTTTTTGCCAGACTTAAATCATCTGATATCTGAATTACTTCTTCGATATCTTTGTAAACAGAAGATGCTTCCTCGATGATACCTTTGTTTGATTTGTTTTCTATAATTATATCTTTTTCTTCTAACTCTGCTTTTACATCTTCTATTTTTATTATTTCAGATGCTTTTTTTCGCCCCATTATTCTTCCTGCACCATGAGCAGTTGATGAGAATGATGATTCTTCTGAATTTTCTCCTCCGAGTAGAATATATGAGGCTGTTCCCATTGAACCTGGAATTATTACTGGTTCACCTAAAAAGGCACGTGTTGCACCCTTTCTATGTACACAGACGTCTTTGTATTCGCCGTCTATCTTATGATTTTCAACTTTTGCAATATTGTGACAGACATCATAGATTAAGTTGTTTTTATTATCTGGGAAGTGATTATTCAAAATTTTTCTTATATTATTCATTATTATTTGACGATTTGCGAAGGCAAAATTGATTGCGCAGTTCATAGCTTGTAAGTATTCTTGTCCTATTTCTGAATTAAATTTAGCATAAACTAATTGTCTATCTGGGATTTTACTTATGTCAATTTGTTTTTCCATTTTTTGAATATAATCTGAAGCAACTTGATGTCCTAATCCTCGAGATCCACAGTGAATCATTATACAAATTGTGTCTTTGTCTAAATTGTTTTTCTTTGCAAAGTCTTCATTATAAATTTCTTTTACTGTTTGAATCTCTATGAAATGATTTCCTGCTCCTAGAGTCCCTAGTTGTGGTTTCCCTCTAGCTTTTGCTCTTTGTGATAACAAATCTGGGTTAGCCGAATCCATTTTACCACCTTCTTCACAATGTAATAAATCCTCTTTAACACCATTTCCTGCTTTTACGGCATATTCTGCTCCACCTACAAGATATTTGTTCAATTCTTCGTCGCTTAATCTTTCTTTATGTCCGAATCCTACTCCTGTTGGAATTGTTTCATTAATTTCATGTAAAATTTCTTTTCTTTTTGCCATAAAATCTTTTTTGAGTATATTTGTTGCTAAAACTCTGACTCCACAATTAATATCAAAACCTACCCCACCTGGAGAAATTACTCCATCTTCTAAATCAAATGCAGCAACTCCACCTATTGGAAATCCGTAGCCTTGATGCATATCGGGCATAGCAATTGAGTGTTTTATAATTCCTGGTAATTTTGAAACGTTAATTGCTTGTTCTAGTGATTTATCATTCTTAATTTGTTTCATTAATTCTTTTGAAGCATAAACTATAACTGGGACATTCATATCTCCTGACTTTTCAATTTGCCAAATATTTTTTGAAATTTCTTTTATTTCCATTTTAGAATATAGATATTTTAATTTTATTATTACTTATTTTCTGCTTTATTTGCAACATATTTCGTAATTATCATTATCCCTATAATTGATATCAATGTTACAAGTATTGCTGTTAATAATGTTCCTTGAATATTTGTTGTTTGTTTTATGTAGTTAGCAAATTCTAAAATTACATCTTTCCATGATAATGCAATTAAAAACGCAAACGCAGAAATAAGTGCTGCTGCAACTGTTTTTCTAAATTCGTGTATATAATTTTTTGAGTTTTCTTTCATTTCTTTTTGTAAATTTCTTTTTTGAATTTTTACTTTTTCTAATTGTTTTGCTGTTGATTGTTTTGATACCATTAAAAATAAAGTTGATTAAAGTTTATAATGTTTTTGGAAAATTAAAAGTATTTTTTTGATTTTAGCAAAGTTTATAAATTTTTAAATTTATATTATTGATATGGTAAAAGGTGATTTATATAAAGAAGTTTTTAAAATAATAAATAAATGGAAGCCATTAAAAAGATATAAGAGAGAACTTGCATCATATCCAGATATAAGAGATTTTATTGATAACCAATTAAATTCTAAAAGAAGAAGCAAAATTTCTGTTAAAGCTAAAAATAATATTGCAAAAACAGATATCAGTATTGGTAACGATAAAGTTGTCATTGAAGTAAAATATAATTTAAATGGTCAAGGAAAAGCAAGATATCTTGTGGATGAAATAAGGACTCAATCTAAAGCTTACAAAGAGGGATTAATCGTTTTGCTTCTTGGGAAAACAAATGCCAGTGATGAACATGACATAATTGATGCAATTAAAGATATTCGTAAAAATTTGAATAGAGGAAAAGTCTATAAATTTCCAATAAAGATAGTCCAAAAATCATTGATTGATTTAAGA
>Ga0307992_1000215_pt1 | contig 37140 bp, 42 predicted proteins | sample EllFjometagen133_FD_203162 | JGI IMG/M metagenome (GOLD analysis project Ga0307992, IMG submission 203162) | Marine microbial communities from Ellis Fjord, Antarctic Ocean - #133 | ecosystem: Environmental > Aquatic > Marine > Unclassified | place: Southern Ocean | collected 2014-10-08
ATACTTCCAACCGATCGGTGAGAATTGGCGGGCCGGTCGGTCGACCGCGGGCCGGTCGGTCGACCGCGGGCCGGTCGGTCGATCGCGGGCCGGTCGGTCGATCGTGAGGCGGGTCGGTCGGTCGGTCGGTCGGTCGGTCGGTCGGTTGGTCGGTCGGTCGGTCGGTCGGTCGGTTGGTCGGTTGGTCGGTTGGTCGGTCGGTCGGTCGGTCGGTCGGTCGGTCGGTCGGTTGGCCGGTCGGTCGGTCGGTCGGTTGGCCGGTCGGTCGGTCGGTCGAATTCAACCTATCAAATCACCCCCTGCTAGAATCGCCTAGGATCGATTCTGGAGGCATGCTGGACACAATCGGATAATCGGGCCGTCAACCCGTTGGCGCGTCCCCTGGACTATCCTAGGCGATTCTAGGGGGTATCGCCTAGAATCGATTGTGGCGCCTTGCTGCAGCATGTTAGCCACAAAATGAGCTACAACGCATTAGAACGGATTATGACGGATTATAGCATATACAGTACTATTGGCGGGTGCAGTCGATCTCGCCCCCCGTGTTAGCCACCGGGTCACCCTGCTATGGTTATACATACTATACTATAGGTGGTATGTTTCAAAGCGGAATAGGCCAGAAAGTGGATTTTGGGGGAAACCAGGGGGAAACCCGCGGGTCAATCGTGAGGTGGGTCGGTCGACCAACCGGTCCGCGGGTCGTGAGGCGGGTCGTGAGACGGCCGGTCGGTCGATCGTGAGGCGGGTCGTGAGGTGGGTCGACCGGTCGGTCGGTTGGTCGATCGTGAGGCGGGTCGGTCGATCGTGAGGCGGGTCGGTCGGTCGGTCGGTCGGTCGGTCGGTCGGTTGGTCGGTCGGTCGGTCGGTCGACCCGGTCGGTCGAACTTTGGCGGCGACTGCAAGAACTCCATGATAAGTTGCCTGGCGATCTATGGGGGCAGATTCAGCAAGAGCACCTGGCGGCGTGTGAGTTACTGGGTGACAGCCCCCAACCAGACTTACCCCCGAGCGCGGACAAAGCCACATCCACAAAGCGAGGACGCAAAAGAAATGCAGACCACGATAAGCGGCTGGCCGGAGAATACACGAAGGCTCTTAACGATGGCACATGTGAGTCACAAGCGGCCTTTGCCAAGTCCAAGGGCATGAAGCCACCGGCTTTCAACAAGCTTTTGGCTCGCGTTCTCAAGGTCGAGGGCCCGCAAAAGCATTGAATTAATACGTTGCCTGCACTTTTAGGCAACGCTCTGTCAAAAAACTTCAAAATAATTTGACCACCATAAGCCCGTATTTTGCGGGCTTTTTCTATGCGCCTCACATTTTGTAGCGTTGAATTAAATCGGCCGGGAATTAATTCAATTTTTCAACGGTTAAGTATCCGCACGTTACTGGTTTCTTACTTTTACCAACGTGAGGTATCCCATGGCTACTGCCGCTAACACGGCCACGCTCGTCAACGAAAAACGTGCGGCCGAGATCCTAGGGGTCTCTGCTGGAACCCTATCCGTCTGGCGTTGCACACGACGCTATCCCCTGCCGTATACGAAAATTGGCCGCGCCGTCCGTTACCGCGTGGCCGACCTGGAAGATTTTATTGCCGCCAGAACCGTGGGCAAAGAGGTGTCGCATTGAGCACCTCCACCTCAGACCTCCGTTGGCTCACTCCCCCGAAAGTCGCCGCACAGCTCGGCGTCTGCGTGGACAAGGTCCATGGCTGGATCAAGCGAGGCGAACTTCGCGCCGTCGACGTATCCGAGCAGCCTGAAAAGGTCGCCCCCGGTTTCGCATCGCATACCCTGTAGTTGTCATGGGTGTGAGCAAAAGCTTGTACTTGTAATTCTTTTTGGATACTGGGGACGGGCCGAAAATATCCATGATCATGCTGATAGGCCGATTCAATGCCAGAATATTTTTGAAGTGCTTTCCGACTCTTGAAACGCATGTACGTAATCAGCGCGGGTGCTTTTTGTTTGGCCACCCATCGCATAGCTTGTAGTTGGGCGCCATTAACTCTATCATTTTGCCCCCAGACCACCTTAATTCGATAGGCCACAACATCGGATAAAACACCCCGCGGTTCTACGAATTTCTCTAGATTCGGATTGATTGTAATGATTGACGGCAAGCCGGGTTTGATGATTTTTTTTGAATTCGAATTGATGAAGAAATCGCGCCCCACTTTGCCGTGTTTCTTTAGTTCTTTGAATTCGCGTTTTGTCATATTGAAATTGTTTTTCTCGCCAACACGGACCACCTCTGTAATAATTGCATTGGCGCAAGTGAGTAGGGAAAATAAAGCTTTCATAATTCTACTTTCAAAATGGGGTGTTGTTATTGTGTTCGTGTGTTCGTGTGTTCGTGTGTTCGTGCTCACGATCGAAAACAAAATCAGAACCGTACATAGTCATAATGATATTTTCGATAACGGTTTGCGCCCCTCAGGTAATTACAAATATAGGGGGACGTGATACTAAAGTCAATAGGGCTATATAAATATTTTCGGTATTCGTCGATAATGGTCTCTAGTGATACTGAGAATATTTATCTGGTTGGAAGCCGATCAGCCGAATATTCGATCACTATACAGTCGTATACTGCTAGTCATTCGATCACCCTATACATCCGTATACGTGGCCGGCCGTCCAGTGATGTACGACCGTATACATGCCACCTCGGAACTAGAGCGACTAGCCCACCCCCTCCGCCGGCGGCTAGTAGTCGAGAGCCGGCCTGTACCCCCACCTACCACTTCGTGGGGAGGGGTATGACTGAGCCCTACCAGAAGTGGGGGTATGACGATAGTGCCCCCTATATGCCCTCGAAAATACGCAAATCTCTGTAAGTGAGCGAGGTTTAAGGGGCGAGGTTTAAGGCGGGGTTTGACGGCGGGGTTTGAGTGAGCGAGGTTTAAGGCGGGGTTTGACGGCGGGGTTTGAGTGAGCGAGGTTTAACTGGGAATGAGAAAATATCCAGAAGGTATTGACAGCATCAGCCGACTTGATACAATACGGAAGATTCAACCAATCACCCCCATACACAAGCGGGGTTTAACATGATCCACCTTACACTCATTGGCTTACATGCCGGTACACCTGATCGACCAACCAATCCAACCGACCAATCAACCCAAACCTAACTACGAAAAGAGACCAGACGATGATCATGACCAATCTTGACCGAATCGAGCGTGCCCGCCAAATCATCAACGCCCATTACGAGGGCGACGCCGACGTGAGAGGCAGCTGCGTGGATTGCATCGCCGACATGATGCATCTACTCGCTTTTACTGTCGGCGAGGGAGTTATCAGATTGCAGATCGACGATGCGGTCGGTCGTACCCGCATGCATTTCGAAGATGAGTTCAGGGTGAAGCCTGAGGTGCCGTTCACCCGCTACCACACTTTGCTCGTTCGCGACCGCGAAAATGATATGCAATGGTCGCAGGAGTTCGGCGATGCGGATCGTGATGTAGTTGTGGCTGAACAAGAGGATTACATCGAGCACGATCGCCGCCGCCAAGATTTGCAGATTGTCGAAAGCGACGGTACTCAGGCCGACATAGAACGCATCGTGTCCGCGATCAACGCCCCTCGTGATCGTTTCGAGCAGGCCCTGGATGTGGTTAATGCGATGACTGAAACTGTTCCCGAAATTCGATCGACCGACCAGTACATCGATGATGCGATCAGCGGCAAGGATCTAGTGCGAGCGGGCGTGGACCCCGACGATTTTGAGAAATTCGCGACCGGGTATCTCGAGTCGATGGTGTCGTGCGAAAGCGATGCCGATGGACAGTACCTGTACACCTGCACTCTGGATTTCCTAAGCGACTTCGAACTGGAGCATGAACTAGGTCGACGAGCCCGTCAAGATTGTATCGCATGGCTTGAAGGGGTCCAGCCGTGGTTCCGTACGGATCTTTCCCAGGCCGGATTCAACTTCTGGAAAATCAGAAATGGCCTGGGCGACTTCCTGCCGGGAGATTGTGCCGAGGATCAGTCGGATAATATGTCGCACCTCGCCCGCGATGTGTTTGGCCCATTGGTGATCATCATCGATGCGCCCAACGCCCAGCACAGGCTGCCACGGCTGCGTATGGAAGCCGGGCAGTAGTTGTCCGACTCAGACGTCGCCCGCTGTGCCGCGAGGCCTACAGCGGGCACGCCTGGGCCGTATGGCCAGGATTACGATCACCCCACATATGAATGAGGTTTAACCATATCGACCATCCAATGCGATTCACTTGAGGAACTGGCCAGGGTATGTGCTGTCTTGGCTGAAGAGGGCGTGCCGTTCAAGGCCAAGACCCAGTACCTAATCATCGAAATCACAGGATATTAAAAATGAACAGAGACGAGATCGAAAAACATGCCTGGAAGCACGGCATCGAGCCTGCTCGAGCCAAGGGTGGATATTGGGTGCATGCCAAGCTGGTCGGCGCATGGTCAGCGGTTTGTGGCCATGCACCCTCGGCCCCCAAGGGCATTTTGGTGCGCGACCGATGCGGTTGGCATCGGATAGTGGGCACCGCGAAACAAGTCAACTGTCCGAAGTGCCTGGCCCGGCTTGCGGTATTTTCCGACAACGAACCCCGATACGATATTAAGTAGTTCCCCTACCCCCTTTTAAAATCAATCTACACACACGAACGAGGATTAAGACGATGAACACAATCAGGAACATCATCACCAACGAGTGGGCCGTCAGCGTAACCATGTGCGGTAACGATGAGACGCTGCTCGACAGTTACGACATCGACGAGGATTACGTCCCGGCCGAGGTAGTGGCCGAGGCCTGCGAGAATGGCTCCAACGTCATATACGAGCGGGGTTTGGTCTGCTCCGCCGATTGCCACTTCAGCCACTGGCATGGCGGAAAGTTAGACGATCAAGCGATCTCGCCTTGGCAGCTGAGATGTGGAATGTTCGTTGCCGCGTTCTACCGTCGATCGGATCTTACCGTGCTCGATGGTATTGTCATTGAGGATAGCGGTTGGGGTGCCGTAATGCGTCTCCCCACCGTCCCCCGTGCGATTGTCGATGGCATCCAATCGGCCCTCGAGCAGGCCGATAAGGCGATCGCCTGCACCATCGAGATGTACACCGTTCGGCGTGGGTCCACCAGGATTTCGCAAAGGTCGGGCTCTGGCCGGCAGCGGGCAACTACGCGCACATGAATGGGGTTTAACTTCCAACGAACAAGGATTTATTATGAGTTCTGCACGCAAACAAGTGACGATTTACCCCTCGGCTGCCGCGAGGATCATCGTCGGCAATAGCTCCCCCGGCTGCAACTCCGCAATTGAGTGCTGGGTCCGAGCGATTCGAGAGATAGAACCCCGCATGAAGATCTCGAGGGCTGAATGGAACTTCCTGGCCGACGTCCTGAACGGCTCCCTGGCCGACCATACGTGGAATGTCGTCGCGTTTTGCCAGGATATCCGTGATGCCAACCAGATCGGTGGCCTCGCGAAGAAGTGGATCGTTAACAACGGAGACGCGGCCCTGGCCGACCTGTTGGATCGGATCAGTATCAACAATCCGATCTACATGCAGTACATCCTGCTGGCTGTCAGGCACTACTGGGCCAATTGCGATGCGATCGATTTGAAGAAGGATGAATGGTGGACGGTCAACTGGTGGCTGTCTGCCGCGGCCGAAGGATGATACACTGCAGAGAGATTGGTCAGCCGTAGCGACATGCGTGAGGTTTAACCGGGCATTGGTCGTGCCTGCACTCACGACAAATTGCTGCCATGGCCAGGCGCCGGGCTGGGTTCCGTTGAGGTTTCCCAGCCCGGTGCCATTTCTTGGGTGTGAATCTCGGACATCGAGTCGAGTCGACCATTTTTCATTGATTTTGGTTATGTCGCCGGGGCATTATTTTAACCACCATGCGGCAAGCTTATCGATGATCGCTACGGTTGCGATCGCCGAGACTGATGCAAGTATTGCTCCCACCCCTGCAAGCACAACCAGCTGTAGATAATTCAGTGTGAACATAGAGATCTCTCAACAGTAGACGTCACTGAGTACTGAGATTTTTATGCGACCGATCAGGACATCAGCACAGTAGACACTCTTTTCGACGCCAAGCTCAGGTAGATCTAAGCATCGCTGGAGAACATTGGTGATGACCAGCGAGACATGATCGGCCCCAGGCCCAGGTGGCCCCTTAGTATCGAGCTTCCGCTCTCGCCAGGTTGCGACTGCGCCGACGATAAACCCTCTGGTCGGAAGGCTGTCAAAGTTCCCCGACCAGATAACCTTGCGATCGGCAGCATTTGAAATGGTTACGTTGTAAAGGGTTTTTACTTCCATAACTCCCTCCTCTGGGCTATTCGTTGGTTAAACAGTAGCGCATCGAGTTCGGCGCTGGCGTAGTTGCACCTCATTTCGCTCCCTGTGGCCTCGGGCTGCAAATCCGACTCCTCGGCTAGGTAACAGGCTAGCCGCCTCTCAGCACGCTGCTGGAGCTGCCTCACCCGCTCTCTGGTGATCCCGAGGTCGTTGGCGATGGTCTGGAGCGTATCCTTTTGCCAGTATCGACGATCGATTATCTCCTGCTCGCGATCGGGGAGAAGGAGCATTGCCTTCCGGATTCGCTTGTGATCATACTCTCGCTGCTCGGCCACTATGATGGCAGCTTGCCCACCGTCGTCGCGGTTAGCATGGACCAGGGGCTGAATCGGCTGGGTCGCCGGGTTGGTGGGATCGTAGTTCCCGTACTGGCAGTGCGGAATGTGGATGACACCCTGGTTTTTGGTGCATCGCATCAGGTACGACCATATGTGCCAGTGAGCATAGGTCGTGAACTTCGACTTTGCTGGGTCGAATAGGTTTATTGAATTGAGCAGCCCACAGAGCGCGATTTGGACTAATTCGACCACCTCGATGCCGTAATTTTGCATGTCGCGGGCCTTTACGTACCAGCTGGTCGCTTGTTTGATTGCCATGGGAACGCAAGACATAAACAATTCGTCGCGAGCGTCGACGTCACCTTCCTTGATGCGGGCAACCAGGTCGACTTCCTGTTCGTGGGTTAAGCGTGGGCAATTGCCCTGCGTCTCTTTCTTGAGGATATTGAGTAGATTGAGTAGATCCATTCGATTCTCGCCGAGGGAGTTGGGGAGCCAAAACCGTGAGGATACTATGGGGGGTGGGGAGGTTGAGCTACCATCTTTTTTTTGGGCAGGTTTCGGTGCAGAGCTTGGCCTTGTTGAACATGGCCACGCCCGTGAGGTTCAACCGGCATCCGCACTCCCGACACCGCTGCTCGTCGCTCGAGTAGCAATCGTCGGTATATGATTCGCAGATCGCCACAACTCTCGCGACTTCGCTGTCTGACCGTATCGGCCGACCGGCTCTCACCCACCTGGTGATCGCCGCGGCCCACTGTCTAACGTGCTTAGGTTCCCAGCCGAGGCGTTCACATTCCACTTTGAGTTCTGCTTCGCGGTGTTCGGCCTCGGCCGCGGCTCGAGCTGCCGCCTCTGCTGTCTGGTCAGATCCGATCAACTTGACCCGTTCGTAGAATTCTTCGGCCGTGCAATTGGAAAATGTTTTTGTTGTTGAGTCGTTGCAGGTCATGTTGAATCACAAGTTGGAGCAGCGCAGGTATTCGTGTCGATGCAGGCCAGGAACGATGCGCTGACGTTGTCGAAAAATCCACAACAGTAAGAGTTCGCGCCCCAATCTGTACCGGCAGCACCATTGGTTCCGGCCGTTGCGGTGTTCCCAGTCGAACCGTTGTTACCATTGCTTGCGGCTGTAAGGGTTCCAGCAGATCCGGCCGTCCCGCCCGAGCCTCCCGTACCAGCCGTGCCTCCACTGCCACCCGTGCCGCCGTCGTTTTTCGTACCGGCCGTACCGGCCGTGCCAGCTGTGCCAGCTGTGCCACCCGTACCGGCCGTGCCAGCAGTGTCTCCATCGGCAGCAGCACCACCATTACCACCATAACCTGCGTTACCACCTGGGCCACCGTCGCCGCCGTCGCCGCCAAACCAGTCTCCTCCGTTGCCACCGTTGCCGTTTGTCCCGAACGCGCTGCTATTGCCGCCGTTGCCGCCGACTCCACCAGTACCGGCGGCCGTGCCATTGGTTCCGTTGGCTCCCGTCCCGCCATTTACAGCGTTGCCACCGTCGCCGCCGTCGCCGCCGGTTGCACCCCAAGTACCGCACCATCCGCCAGCGCCACCGTTGCCACCATCGGCACCTTCGAAACCGGTTCCGCCTTGACCGCCGTCGCAACCATGCGACACGCCGCCGACTCCACCATTGCCACCGCTGACTCCTCCATACGAACCGTTTCCGGCTGCTCCGCCATTGCCTGCCGTACCGGCTGCACCGGCTGCACCTGACGTTGCTCCTGCTGCACCATTCAGACCGTCCGTGCCCGCCCCACCATCATCTCCATTCGTGATAGTTATCGAAGCTGTTGCTGCACAATTATTGAAAGTGGAACTGCCACAACCTAAGTATCCAAACGAGCACGGTCCAGGGTGTGAGACTCCGCCGGGTGACGTTGTGTATCCGCTGCAGGTTTGCACCCAAGGCCATGCGCTGCAAAATCCGCCGCGGCCACCGGCTCCACCGGCTCCACCGTCGCCACCTCCACCAGCTCGACCGCCTAACCCGCCAGTGCCACCAGCACTTGATCCGCCGCCGTCACCGCCAGTGCCGCCGTAACCTGTTGCTGATGATCCTACGGCATTTCCGGCTGCTCCGCCATTGCCACCGGTTCCAGCGGCCCCGCCGACTCCACCGTTTCCACCTGCTCCGCCAACCCCACCGACTCCACCAGCACCGCCGTCGCCGCCTGTCAATGAAAGCGAAACCGTGAGGATGTCATCCTTGAATGTCCCGGCGCACAGGTGGTAGGCAGTAAGGAAACCATCAGCCACACCGCCGTATCCGCCTTTGCCGCCAGGGCCACCATCGCCGCCACTTTCTCCGTAACCACCAACTCCACCATGGCCAATTGAGTAACTGCCGCCACCGTTTCCGCCGCTGTACCATGAAGCACCGAGATTATTGAGACCGCCGTCATCTCCAATGCCACCATTTCCTGCTGTCCCGCCGATTCCGCCGGCTCCGCCGACACCGCCGGTTCCACCCGCTCCGCCGACTCCACCCGCACCGGCATCACCAGCCACAGCTGTCGCCGTAACGCTTATGGTGTTGCTCTCGAATGCTCCACCTACATTTGAGATTCCGTATGCCCATACCTGAGCATATGGCCCGTCACCACCTTCACCAGCGATTCTGCCTAATAGACCACCACTACCATCCCCGCCAGTACCACCATTCCCGCCAGCACCACCGTACCCGCCATCGTGATCTGATCCGATGATATAAGATTCGTCCCACCAGACATTGCCGTCGCCGCCGTGGCCACCAGCGGCCCCATTGGCTCCAGCTCCACCGTTTGCACCATCACCACCCTTGCCACCCGTGCCGCCGTTGCCGCCCAACGTCCCATCGGTCCCATCCGTATGTGAGTATGCCGACCAGGTTGCATCGGTCCCATTACCACCTGCCGTGCCTGCCGTACCGGGGTATCCATCGCCGTGCCCGGATACACCATCAGCACCATCGGTTCCAGCCGTGGCTGCTGAACCAGCTGAACCAGCTGAACCTGATGAACCATTCGTTCCATTGGTCCCATTAACTGCAATCGTCGTGTCGGTTTTCCCGGCAGATGCAACTGCCGTTATTGTGTTCTCATGAAAAGTACAACCGATTGCCGGTACGGTGAGACTACCATAGATTGCCGTCGCGTCTGCGAGGTTTTGTATACCGGAAGTTGTATCGGTACAGGCATAAGCACATGAGGCCGTTACTGTTACCCGACAGTATTCAAACAGAGCTGACTGACCAATGCCGTAAAACCCTATGCATGTAATATGCGAAGCTATGTAAGCTGCTGTCGTACCGGTGACGGCTCTTGCGACGATCTCACAATCTTCGAACGCACAGTCATACGCACGCTCAAAAGCGATAAGAGTACAAGATCCAAGCCCACTGACTGTCGATGCGAGTGGGGAGTAGGTGACATTAAGCTCGACATCAATACCATGGAAAATTACACCGACCATGTCGGTGAACGCAGTGTAGGCGTAAGTGCCCGACTTCGCACCGGTGATGCCGATCGTCGGATCAGTTGCACCTGGCCGGACAATCAAGTTGCGGTTGTAATCAAAGCCGGCAACGATTTCATAATCGACTGTACCTGTCAGTACCAATTCGACTTTGGGGCATGTACATACATTGCTGCAAATCTCTCGGATGCAAAGGTCATCAAAGGCCGACTGCAGGTTTACCCAGGGGTCGCCGCTCGTCCCTGTGCCAGTTTCGGCTACATCTCCTGCCGTTGAATTCACGTAGAATTTAACGGATGGGCTGTGCAGTAAGCTGGGAACAATGTCGTCGATGACAACGGTGTGAACACGAGTGGCAACGGACCCGGTGGCCACGACTCGAGTAGGACTGCAGTTTGCGCAGTCGCATGGACAGCAGCAACTCCCTGTGGCCGAATCGGCAACCCCGAATCTGAATATGCAAGCCACTTAGCACCTCGCCTGAATGACGATCCATTCGCCCTCGATCATCGCGACGATAACTCGAGTGCCGTTGCTTAACGACTCACCTGAACTCAGCAACCAGTCGTGGACTGTGATGGTTCCGCCTGTGGTGACCGCCGTGGCACTACTGGCATAGGTTAGGTCGGCAGACAGCGTGGCCTTTTGGATGGCGGCGCCGGCACCGCCCAGTAAAACGACAGCCCACTTGGTGCCTGTGCCCGACTCCTTCCATAAGATGGTTGTCGATCCGGCCCCGTCAGTGAGGTTCGCGGTTACGGCTGTATCTGCTCCGCATGTGGTTGCAGTCGCTAGCGTAATTTCAACTTCGACGATCGCCAGGCCGATGATGCGGGCATAGCCGATGCCGCCGTCGACGATCGGTTCGTCGAGGATAACGAAGTTAGTCGCGTCGTCGGATGTCGGTGCCACGCACTTCAGGACGATGTCGTCGTCTTGGAACGCAGCCATGGCTACTTCATCAGCCGCGTCCGGTTCAAATAGCGGACCGGTTGGCGAGACCACTGCATACCGATCGAGGTCGCCACCTGTATCGTTACGGATAAGAATCCGGATGCCAGAGCCCTTGCCTTTGATCGAGGGTTGCCTGATTCCCTGAGTAGCACGTTCGACGAATTCCGCAGCATCCAACATGCAGTTGAATGACTTGGCCTCGATGTCGACCGGTTGACCGGCTGTTACATGCGGCTGCATTTAGAATCCGATCATGAGGGGGCTGAAGTCGGCATACTCGTATACCTGCTCGACGTATGCCGCCTTGGGTTTCGATACGATTTTCTTCAGGTCAGTGTTTGCACTCTTGTAGTAAATGACCCACATATAATCCCAGCCTCGCTTGGCCGGAACAGTGATATCGCCAACGGGGATATCGGTTGCATTGGGCAATGCCGAGAATTTGTACGTGATCTCGCAACGATCGGGTTCGGTTTGCTGGCCTGAAGCACCGAGGAAGATTACTTCGCCTGGCTCGAATGTCCGGAACGAGTATTTGTTTACGCACGTAGAGAGATTGAACAGATACTTAAGGTAGAACGACGTGACGTTGGCAGGGAGAAACGTCCACTTCTCTGTCCAGGTGTACGCCGCGATCGGCACGTCGACGCCTGACACCTCGCCGTCATAATTGACATTGATCCCGCCGCCGAAATCATTGATCGTTGCAGCGGGGTCACCGATAGGTACTGTCGCACTAATCGTCTGTCGAGTTTGAGTCAGGTGCTGCGTGGCACCTTGGGTGTCAAACGAATATTGTGGTGTCGGCCAGTTTACAAGTTCAGGCTTTTTATTTCCGAATGGTGCGTAATGGGCAACGCCTTCCCATGTCTCATCGGCCGTCTCGTCGACCGTAACGCTGGAGAGGAAGACCTGGCCGACCTGGGCAGGGGCTGCTGCGACGATGGCCGCGGTGGCGTCGGCTTCGACACTCGTACCGGTCACGAGGTAATGGCGAGACGCATCCGACTGTTTGTCGTAATTGTATTCACGCCCGTATTGTTCTGCGGCGACTATGGTCATGCGAATAACAATCCTTTGTTTCGTTTTGAGTCCTTAGCCAACTGCTTGGTGTTTTTATTCACACCCTTAACTTCTTTGTGGATGTCCTTCTGAATGTCATGCCCTTGGAGTGACTGAAGGGCGCGAACATTGAAGATGCCCTGGGAACCGCGTTGGTTCTTTTGGGTTTCGTCCAAATCGGAAAGAGCCCACTTGTCCCTCTGCAACTTACCTTTGAATTCAAATTGCCGTTCGATTTCATCTTTATTTTTGGGGTTATCTCGTAGGGCCTGCCTTTTCTCTTCCGCAAGGAGTTCCTTTGCCGTTTGCCTTTTTAATATCTTCTCCGCCTCCCTATCACCGTGATGTGTCACCAAGTCTAAAGCACCTCGAGCCTTGATTCTTAACATAAGACTTTCGTCTTCGATCTGCTGCGTGTCTCGTGCCTCTTCCTTCTTCAGCTTCTTCGCCTTAACCGCCGCCTTCTTCGCGTGCTTATCTATGATGTTCTGTTTTTCTATTGTGTGAGTATCGTTGATCATCTGTAAAGCTTTTCCGTTGGCACCTTCGGCTTTGGCATCATCGTATGTTCGTCTGTATTTGAGGTACAGCGCTCTCTGCTCTCTCTTCTCGACGTTTTCGATCGACGCGGTCTTAGCATCTTCAAGGTCTTCAATGATATCCTTGTTATCCGCAAGCCATTGTTTCTTTTTGGTTTTCTCCTGCTCATGGACTTCATCTGCAGTCAATGGGATATTTTCGGAATGGTCCTGACCAGGTTGTTGCTGTGATGCGGTCTCGATCGCTTTCAACGCAGCAATCTCCTTTTTCGTCGATCCCGTAGCTTGCTTCAGCCGGGCCTCGTCATCTTTGATCGCCTGTGCCTGGGACTTATATTCCGGAGTGTCCTCGTACCCTTGCCGGCCCCCTCGAGCTTGAGCCATTGCCAGCCTTTTGGCCAAGTCCGCTTTACGCACCGGAATGTTGGCGAGAGCTGCCTCTTGCTCCTTAAGCTGCTCGGTTTTTCTCTTGATGTTTTCCTGTCTATTCGTCGCCTGTTCCTGTCTCTCATTGTCGCGAACTAATCGGGCGGCTGCCGCCGCATCGTATTTACTGTCGCCTGATCTCCCCATAGCACCTGCAAGCTGCGGATACAAACCAATCAGTTCAGCGACCAGGGTCTTCTGCCTCTCTAGTCCCGCTGTTACGTTCCCACCAGCCTTCCGCACCTTCTCGATCGCCTCGCGTTGCTTGTTGATCAGGTTGAGCAGTTCTCGAGCACGATTCGCCTTCTGTTGCGTATCCGTTACATCCTTTCTAAATGCATCTTGCACTGACTTTGCGGCCTCGGCCAGCTCCTGTGTCGTCTTGACCGCTTCGCCTGTGTTCTGTAGGTAAATGTAAACAGCCGCCGCCGCCGCCGCGATTGCGACACCGGCAATCAGCCAGGGGTTGGACAACATACTGGCGAGCGCAACGGTGTTAGCTGTGGCAACCGCGTCGACGAATGCCCAGATCCAGATTATGCAATACTCGACGCCTTGTGCCAGCAGTAAGAAGGCTCCTCCTAATTTAGCAATAGTCGTGCCAGTAGCACCGAGGATCATCAGGCCGACCGCTGCAAGCTTGGCTGCGGATGCCAGGGTGACGGCTGTAGTAACAACCGCCCCCATCGCAAATACGGTGTACCCCAGCGCCCGAACGATTCCTTCGTTGGCTTTGGCGACGACATTCATCCAGTCGGCCAGGTCTTTCATTCCCTGCCCGACCCAGATGATGCTGGAGACTAAACCTGCTCCGACCGTCTTGGCTAGGTCTTTTATCGATTGCCATAATTGATCGACTTTGAATCCGGCCGTATCGGTGGCTTTCCCAAATGCGATCAACTCTTCACCGGCAGAGTTGGACTGCAGCATAAGGTCGTGTTCGTAACCGGTAAGTTTCTGCAAGGCTGGTGCCAGACCAGTGATCGCACGAATATTTGGGAAGGCTGCACCGAGGTCGCCGAAATCAAATTTCGACAATTGTTTAAACACGCCCATCAACCCTACCGCTTTGAGTGTTGAGGTGTGCAGCTCGATGCCCAACTGACGTGCCGCCTCGGCCTGCTGTGGACCGGGCGACATAAAACTGTTGATGATCGCTCGCGCGGCCGTAACGGACCGCTCGGCACGCATGCCGGCACGGGTCAAGGTAGAGATAAGAGCAAGAAGTTCTTCAATCGGGACTCCCGCCGCCGATGCCGTTGTCGCCACCATGCCGATGGATTGAGCCAACTCTTCATAACGGATTTTGCCCCGGCGTACCGTCGTAAAAAGCATATCAGATACATGCGCCGCTTGGTCGGCCTCCATGGCATAGGCGTTGAGAATAGTAGTTGTGGCATCGGCCGCTGTAGCGGTATCGCTAAAGCCGCCTTTAGCAGCCCTCGCCGAAACGCGGAGCACCTCAAGGGCATGTTCAGGCGCAACACTTGCTGAGAGAATGTCATATAATCCTCGGGTTAGGTGATCGGTTGCTTCACCAAATTCCTTAGACATCTCGCGGACAGCTTTAGAGAACTGCTTCAGGTGCCGTTCTGGCTCCATGAGCATCGTAGAGACGTTCGCCATCTGCCGTTCGAATTTGATGTATTCGTTTGCAGAAATTGCAAGAGTCATCCCGCCTGCCAAGGTGGTGCGGGACATAGACGACGCGATCTTGTCGGCCTTAGCAGCGAATGCCCGCAGTCGAGCTTCGGCCTTGGCGAGCTTGGATCGGAATTTACCGTCGCGGAGAAACATTTCCACGTAGGCTCCACCGGCTCGTACTGAAGCTGATGCGGGCATTTGTTATACGCTTTCTGGGGCCGGGAAAATTGTTGCCATCTGGTCCCAAGCGGCCTGGCCTTCGATGACGACGCCACTTGCTTTACTGTCACGATAAGGATGCAGCTCATCGTAGGATACTTTAACTCCTACGGACGACATTATTGCTACCTGGATGGCAACCGTGTGGTCCCATCCAGCCTCCTCGTGAGCCTTGTACATCGCCTCCAGTCGTCGCAGGGTAAACGGTCCAGGGTCGAGGCCTAAGACTCCACCGTATCGGTCTCCAAGATCCCAGACATTATACTTTGGTACTCGCTGTCCAGCTTGGCCAGGAGTCCCTCCGTCATCTGGGCTTCCATTTCCTTGTTGTCCATCGTCTTGTCTTGCCAGATCTCCATCGACTTCCGCATGCGACAGACCTTGTTGTACATCTTGCGGAATTTCTGACGGTGGAGCGGGGGGAAAAAATCTTCGAGGCCCTCGACGATTGCGACCAGGCCATCATCAAGAGAATCTCCGCCGAGTGCTCTGCCGAAGTCCTCGTCTGTGATCTTCAGACTGTCGGCTTCGTCCTTGCAGAGAACATACAGGATGTCGCCCAATGACAGAAGGTTATCCTCGAGGGTGAAGATCACGCCGTTGTCACTGAGGCATGTCAAGTCGACCTCGAGTAACGCCTTGACCCGTCGAAGCGAAGTGTAGTCGACCGGCACCAGCCAGCTGCGACCATTTTTATCTTTAAAGGAGCCCATGAAAAAATCTCAATTGTGTAATTGGTGCGATTGATAAGGAGCCTCACCACATGTGATCAGGTGGTGTTATTAAGTAGGGCCGCGATCTGCAACCTGGCTGTCGTTGATGAGCTGGAATTGCTGGCGACGATCGTGTCGATCGTCGTGGACGCGAGGGGGTTCGTCGAACCGTCGCCGTCGAGGTACGACCAGTCTTCGTCTTCCGTCATGACCTGACGTGCGGCCAATGCTTTTTCGGCTTCTCGATACTCGATGAAACCATCGGCATCCTTGATGATCGAAACGATCATTTCGACGTCGTCGCCTTCGAAGTCGGCGTCGACTTCGACCAGTTCGGTCGCGACCACCGCGGTCGTCTCGCTGGGGAGGACGGCCGAGCCGGCCGTGGACGTGAACGTGACGTCGTCGGTGGCCACCTCGGTAACTTCCGCACCGTATCGCATGCCATCGGCATAGTAGATGTCGAGAAAGTCGCCGACGCTATACTCGTGACCGGTTGCCAGGGTGAGCACGCCAGCGGTGTCACTCGTGCGAGTCGACAGCGTACCGGCGATGCCGACCGGTAGGTCGACGTCGGTCTGGAATAGGGAGGCCGCGCTTCGAGTGGCCTCTGAGGTGAGCTGGATACCACCAACCGTGATTTGCTTGGAGTATCGGCCTGTCTGATAAACGGCCATTGGTATTTTTCCTTTTGAATAATAGTATGTGACAAATGCCCCTGTCGTTTCTGCCCCTTAGTTTTTATTAAACGAATGTCGGGGTCACTGAGGTGTTCGCTGGCTTCAGGGTCACGTCGTGACTGATCACGTCGCCGATGCCTTCCTTGCGAGAGAAGTTCATCACGTTGGCATCGCAACGCAGGCCGCGGCCACTTGCCTTGTCGAGGACTCGAATCGAGATCGCGGTCTGGTTTGTCCAGGCGTTGACGAACGCAGTGTACGCCGAGCTGGACGCTTCTGCGAACATTGTCAGGTTCACCGAGACCGACTTCAGCGTGACGGCCGCGGTTTTGAATCCGCCAGTGTCACGAGTCGTCGTATCGATCTCGTCGGTCGACAGCTCGAGGCTGACGTCGGTGACATTGGGCACGACACTGGTCGCTTCAACGCCAGCGGTGCCATAACAAAATTCAGCATCTTTGCCGAGGAGTAGGGTTGTCGCCATGGGATCAGGGCTCCTTTAAGGGCTAACTGAATTCGTCCAGAACTCAGGATAGCGCGCCATTACTTTCGTTAATGCCGGGCGCATAAATGGCCTCGGCGCGTATTTGCCGGTGATGTATTCGGAGCCGTACAATTGTTCGTTAAGCCGATTGGCCCTTGCGACCTGAGCCGCTGTCCGTAGTTTTATGTAGCGAACTCGCTTCCGCTTTCCGCCAGTTACACTAATCTCGCCGCCACTGCCGATTCTACGTTTCCGCCGTCGCGGGTTGCGGATCTTCTTCGTCCCGCCAAATTCATGTAATGGAGGTACGACGCCCTTGGCCACGCGGAAAGGGAGCGGTCCGACGACAACCGATTCTGTGGCCTGGTCATACGAAAAATCCGACAGCTTCCGCATGAACGGATGCGGCTTAATCGCATGTGGTGGCGTGCCGGGCTTCGACGGTTTCGATTTATGAATCCGCTTTCGCGTGCCTGCCGACTTCTGTTCTTCTTGCGTTTTCTGCGACGTTCGATATCGCATCGATCGTTTGGCAGTCGTTCGCACTGCGGCACCTTGCCGGGACAGCGCTTTGATCTTGGCCTGGTCGACCTTGTCGGTGACTGTCTTGGAGTTGAACCAGGATTCTGTGTTGAACTTAACTTGCATTTTCGTAGTGCATGAATTCCATGCTGATGATCGCCATGAAATATCCGGCGGCATCCATCTCGGGATTGCAAATGGTTTCTCTTGACACCTTCAGGGAGCATACGTTTTCGGCGGGATCGCCCGCAGTGAATGTATGTTCCATGAAGAAGTCAACGACCTCATCAGCCAGGTCGGATAATGACCCCTGGTCAGCCAGGTCCGTCGCGTCAACTTGTTTCTGGATGGCAACGTCAATGACGTTTGTAATTTTGTGGACCCCTCGAGCAAATTGCTCCTTCAGTCTTACCCGTGGGACAGATGTGACTTTCAGGGTTGCCAACTCCTCGAGGCTATAGACCGGCCGGAATGCATACAGCGCGGTGAAGTCGAGGGCAAAACCATGCCCGTTGAGTTCACCCGTAACAGCAATTGCTAGGTCGGTTGCACTGGCCATCAGGCGTCGGCCTCCAATGTTTTCTTAGTGTGAATGCACATTCGCGTGCGGAACGAATCGGTGTATTCGAAAGTAGGGCTATCGGCGAATGACGTAATTTTATGCGTCAACAGGCGGCTCCCTACCTGCAATACAATTACATCATCCGCCGATGGCTCCACTTTGGAACCGGAAATTACCAGCAGGCCGGGTTCGATCAGGAAATCGACGCTGATAGCTGAAATAGCAAAACCTTGTTGGTCGGTGCTCTCGAAGAGTGTCTCGCCGACTGTTGCCGGGATGACTACCGACAGCCCGCCTCGATAATACGTGATCGAGTGACCAGCATTATCGAGTTGAGCTTCAGCGAGGAACTCGAGAGCACCTTCCAACATGATTTTTTATATCTCAAAAAAGGGGGTTACTTAAACGGGGTTCGATCAGGCGGTGGACAGCGCTGTGTCCATGTTGCTGACGACCCGCCAGGCCAATGTCGCACCCAAGAGGACTGCGACCAACGTGATGGCATCACCGGCCACGCCGAACGTGAGCGTGTTGTCGCCGGTCTCGTTGATGGCCGAAGCCGTTGTGACCACCGCATCTCCGACAGCTCGCACGGTCATGACCAGCATGATTTTCTGTCCAGCGAACGTGGGGATCGCCAGGGTGCGAGTCTCGGACGCGGCGGTCGTGAGCAGGCAAGTGCCAGATCCGGTGACCGGGATCGCCGCCGCATCGCCGGGATCAGCGATCGCGTCGGAGAGCGGATCGTAATGCGTGTGTGAAGGCACGCCGATCAGGTTCAGACGGCCGGTCGTGGTGGAAGACGCCGTGGCACCAATGGCAAAGCCGAGGAACCCGTCGCCCGAAGAGCTGGACACGGTGGTTGTGGCTGCACCGGAGCCGGGCGTGCCACCGAGGGGATCGCCGTCATCGTCCCAGTAGATGGCCTCGCCATCAGTCCAGGCACCAGTGGCCTTGGCGACGTCGAATACGCCGCGAGTTGCGAGGGCACCGAGTGCCGAAGCTGCGATCGCCAACTTGGCGATTCGGGCCACTTCACCCGATACGACAACATCGCCAGAGGCGACAGCCAGGGAAGGTGTATGATCGACGGCATCGCCGTCATGAATGTAAGTTGCTTGTACCACTTTGGAAATTCCTTATGTGAAAAAAATGTATTGTAAAAACGAAGTCTGCCCCTGGGTTGGCTAGCCGGATCAAGCAGTGCCAGTATTCATCTGAGCGGCACGGCAGTCCTGCTCCTTCACGCCGAAGTCAAGGAAGCCGCGGAACTGAATGCCCAACGTGTTGAAGTCGGCCTCGGCCGTCTCGACGGTCGGGTTCTGCACGCCGTTGAGGAACGCGACCTCGAGGGCAGCACGACGACGCGGATCGTCAAACAGATACCAGGCCGTGGTCGAGTATCCGGTGATCGCCGAGTTCGACAAGTATGCACTTGAGACGGGGCGATACTTGCTGGTATGAGGGTTACGGTTCGGTTTCGGCTTGTTGGCCGTGGTGGTCTCGTTGACCCCCTTTTCGTTGTACAACAGGTCGGCCGTTTCCTCGAGGTCCACCGGGACGCAGAGGATTTTCGGATCAGCACCCAAGGGTGTTCCGTTCGGCTTCTTTTGCTTCTTGAACGTCGTGACCGCCGTGCTCAGGGCACCAATCGACAGTGCCGTGGCCGCGCCCTCGATCAGGTTGTCGTTATCAGCGTGGAAGAAGCTGTCGGGATTGGACAGGAGCAGGGTCCAGACCGCGGAGTTGATCTTGTCGCCGCATCCCATGCCAATGGCCTTGGGGAGAGCGGAGAAGGCCGACAGGTCGTCGTTGATGATCATCTGACGAGTCAGAGAGAACATCTTGCCGTAGGTCGCGATCTGCTGAGTGAACTGCTCTTCGTCCAGTTCGCCATGCTTCAATTCGCCATCGGCTCCGACTTCCTCGAATTCCATATCCGTCAGCATACGATGACGGGTATGCTGTTTGAAGTCGTTGACGCTGGCAATCGCAACGATTTCACGCCAAGTTTGCTCGGAGTAGTTGAACCCCTCGAGCAGCATCTTGTTGGCGGAATCCTGCAGGATGAGCGGCAGATCGACGGTCGAGAACGAAGCCCGAATGAACTCCGTGCCGAGGCCTGACCAAGCGGGGAGCTGTCGCCCTTCGAGCGAAGCCGCGGACCGCATGAAGTCGCGGATCGAGTTGACGCGATTCTTTATCGCGAAGTCGGTGGGTTTCTCGCCGTAGTTGGCGGCGACTTTGTCCTCTGCCATGCCGCCGGAAAAGCAGAACATGGCGCGTAACGAAGCAGACGAACCTTGGCGATCGACGACGTGCGCCGCCGGTGCCGAGGGGAGTTCGGCCTTCATGACCTCGAGGGTCAATTTGTCCTCGGTCCAATCGTCTCGCACCGCCTGGGCCTGCAACTCAGGATGATTTACGCCGATCTTCGCGACCATCGCAACTCGTTCGAAGTGAGCCGCGGCTTGTTCCTTCTGACGCTCGAGGGCGGTGGGTTCTTTCGGCTTCGCGACGGGCGCTGCCGGCTCGATGACTGCCACCGGTGCGACGGGATCGATAACTGCCGCCGGAACGACGGGCACCGCTGGATCGACGGGCACCGCTGGATCGACGACTGCCGCGGGGGCGACGGGTTTTGTTGGGGTGATTTTACTTACGGGCACAACATGCTCCTTCTGGAAATTTAGTAACGATTGTGGGGCATTGCGGAACCCTTCAAGGCTCGCGAATGCTTTCATGTCTTGGGGTTCGGTAACAGTATCAACGAAGCCGTGTTCCTTCGCCTCTGCTGCTGTGAACCAGGTCTCGTCGTCGAGCCAATTTGAGATCGTGTCCACATCTTGCCCGGTACGGGTTGCATATGTGGTCACCAGTGAATTCTTTGCCTTACGTAACATCTCTGCCGCCTTGACCATGTCGCTTTCGTCGCCAGCTGCGACGGACCATGGATTGTGGATCATGATCAAGCCGTTTTCGGCGATCGATATCTCTTCGCCAGCCATGGCGAGCAACGATGCGGCCGAGGCTGCTATGCCGTCGATCGCAACGTCACAACCGCCTTTGTGGCGGCACAGTGCGTTATGGATGGCAGTCGCCTCATGAACGAGCCCGCCTAGGCTGTTAATCCGAACCATGACTCGTGCGTTGGGGGCCTGGTTGAGTTGTTCGACGATGCTCTTGGCCGTAATGCCATTGCCATCCCAATCCTCGTAGCCGATCTCGTCATAGATCAGCAGCTCGAAGGCCTCGGCTGTCTGGTTCCGGATCGCGAACTTAAAGTTGCGGGACGCACTATCGTACGTGGCCAGGTCAAACGCAGCACTGTTTTTGATTTGGAGGTTGGGATTACTTCTCATCTTTTTCGTCGTCCTCATCTTTTTCGTCACTGGGTACAGGTTCGACCACCGCGGTGGGACCGTATAGTTTTTCCTTGATCAGTTCACGAAGTTCGTCAACCGTAATGTTCAACGCGTCGGCCTGGCGGGTCAGCTCGACCTCGTAGTCCTTGCCCTCTTTCGCGTATTCGGCGGGCAGGGTAGTCGAACCGTTTTTCAACTTGACGTTTTGGGCATCAGCTTCCTTTTTGGGGTCCGCATGCCCAATGCCATCCCAGAACCATTGATGCGGGATCAATGGCTTGAACTTAACGCCCTTCGGGAGTACGCCGGGGATCAACCTGGCCATCGATAACCAGAGTTCGAACAGTCGATCGAGGACGTCCAGCTGGATGTCGTGACGCTCGATCTGTACTGTTCGTTGGAATGCTTGGATGTCGAGCCGGCCACTGGCATAATTGTGATCACCAGCGTATCCCGAAGCGACGATCAGAGGCATGCTGACGCATCGTGCCATCTGTCGTAGCATCTGTTTCATGAAGTCCGCACATTCGGAAGTCGGATGCTCGGCCCGCAACTGCGTCGGTTTGAACCCGAAGGGGAGCACCATGCCGATATCTCGCTGGGGCAGGTCCACTTCGTCCAACGGATAGGAGATTACCTCCTCATTGCCCGCCGCCGTATCGGCATCACCGTACGGGTCGGGCTCGTCAGTGTGGATCAGTAGGGAGAAGCTCGCGGCCTTCTCTGCAGCCGACACGACAGCCAGCACGTATCGCCGCATGTCGGCAAATAGCATCAAGGCTGGAGTCAATTCGGGGATACCACGATGTTGCCCAGGCCGGTCCTCGCGGAACATATGCACCATCGACTTGGCCGAGATCGGCGTCGGGTCATTGGTGATATTGAGGATCGATGTTTCGCCTGGATGCTCGGGCAGCAAGTGGTAAGTCTTGGGGTTGCCGTCGCCATCGAAGTCGATGCCGTCAACCGCATTTGTTTTGTAGTCGTACGGCGACGGGCCGTGCGAGATCTGGTCGGCCTCAATCAATTTAAAATCCAGCGGCACCGGACCGCTGATGCCGCTGTTGACGATCATCATCAAGAACGATTCGCCATCAACGGCTTTTGTTCGACGGGCGGTTCGAAGCTTACGGGCTGCTCGAGTCGAGTTCAACCAGGTGTTGAATGCGGATTCGACCCTGCGATTGTCTTCGCTATTTGCGGTCAAGAGCTGCAGCCGCGGACCGGTGCCAACAGTCTCGTTCGACAGCGACAGCATCATGCCGGTGGCGTCGGAGTTGTTCGCTACTTCATATCTCGATCGATTGCGAAGGACTCGCCGCACTCCCGCGTTGTTGGCCGCATCAGCAGACAATGAATCAACCAGAGCCCAATGGGTCAGGTTGTCGGGCGATTGACGCGCAGCGTCATACTTCGCAGATGCTGGCCGAGCCCCGACCTGCATAACGCGATTATTGCCTCGATTACGAATCCGGTTTGCCGGTTTCGAGCGAGAGCGGGAACTAGGTTTGCGGGGAGGGACGTGGACATTCACGCGTGTGGTCCTCGCGTTTTAAAGCGGAAAAAGCGGATACCCATGTTGGCCCGCTTGATCGTAGATTGTCTACCTAGGTACTTGGCCGCTTCAATCTGCTGGGTCAGGTCATGCTGTTTAGCACGGCCATCGGCAGTTTGAATCTCTTGCACTTTGGCAAGGTTGGCGGCGATGGTCTCGGCTGTAGTCGTCATACACTATCGTGTGTAGCGATTCAGCGGATAGCAAGAGCGAGACGTTAATAATCGAAAAGTAATTACGTATCTGTAACTTCTGACTGGATTCGTTCTCGAGTCTGGAATCGTCGACCGCAGTAACGACACTCACGGAGACGTACAATCTGATGCTTGGTCCGGTGGCGAGTGTAGACTACCTTGAGATGCCGGCAGTGGCACCGCGGGCACCGAATGCCCACGCCAAGTGGTTCGCTGTCGGTCATTTAGATTTCTTCCGTTTCTGGTATTCGGCCAGTGAGATTCTAGCCCGACGTTTATGTTTTCCACCAGAGGTTGCCAGCTTCACGCCGATCAGGCTGGCCGCAACGGCAGCCCCAGCGACATTGTCGAGATAATGGTTTTCACGGTGCTCGGGGTATTCTTTCCATTCATCAACTTCCCGGCCGCGGCCGAATGTTCGAATTCGGTACTCACCATGCAGCTGCTCGGCAAACATCTGGTGTTCAACTGGATCTGCCTGGAATAAAGCCAGGCTACCGGGGTCACCCATCGATGTGGCAAACCGGGCATGGATGAACGACTTAAAGTGATTGACGTCGTAGAGCAGATGCCGGGTTGTTTTGGTCCCTCGCTTTCGAGCGGGCACTCGCCAATTATTCCCCACCAGGTCGCCGCGTTTTTTCACATACTCGTTGAATGGTTTCGAGGAAGCTGCCCCAGCCTGGCCGTGGGCTGGCATCAGGATGCTGGCATGTGGTGACTGGCGGCAGAACTGATAGACCGCATCAGTCGATCGACCCCAGTTCGCATCGACAAGACATTTGTTGATCCGCAGTGGGGAACCGTCGTCGCGGAACCATTCCTTGGCCAATGTTTTTTTCGTTAACGCATCGAGGCCAGCATAGAGACTGCCCTCGAATCCGGCACTAGGGTACTTAAGGGCCAGCGTCTGCCTGGCCGTGGCTGCGGTGAAGTACGGAGCATGCTGTTCAGGATACGTTCCATAGTCGATGACGTCGCCCGTGAACCCCTCGCCCCAGGCTACAACCGTGTAGTACAGCAAATTGAGCTGGACATCGATGTGCATGGTCAGCCACTGGGCCTCGGTCCGGATCTCTTTTCGTTTCATCCCGTTGACCTTCTTCGCGATCTCCGATGCGGTCAAGATCGTGACGTCACCAAGGTTATCCTCGAGAGGTGAGTTCTGATATTCCGCCGCGAACACTCGTTCGTTCTGGAATTTCTTATTCATCGCATGCTGGATCGCCGACAGTTCATCCTCGTCGTACCGCTCTTCCCACGCGATGATGGCACCGAGGTCCATGGCAGCTCGATTCTCGCGATAGAACTCCGTTGCCGGCTCGATGCCTTTGTCCTCTTGTAGCGACCGAATCCGAATCCGGTTGTAATCCTCCCAAATCTTGATGTCATTGGGGAACGAGTAAACCATCTTGGTCCGTTGCCCTTGCCACTGCGGATGCTTCTGCCGATCGAGGACATTGTCGGCCATGTCGCCTGGCCGGATCACAGTGCAGGGCATCACGCCCGCTATCTTCTTCCCAGGCCCCGCCAGGCCGAGTACGGCTCCAGCTACCAAATTCTCGCGGGTGGCACACTGGAGCGGGCTGCGGGCCGAGTCGTCGGTCTGTGGGTCGTCAAGGACAACCAGGTCAGGTCTCACGACCCGACCATCCGGCCGTTTCCAGTTCATCCCGCGAATCTGGCCGGTTAGGCCGACGACACGGATGACAGCACCGCTGGATTTACTGTCCTTGATTGTGGGTAACGTGATCTGCTTACTTGTCCAATTGATCAACGTCCGGACACCAAACTGCAGCTGGCCAGTGGTTCGGTTTGCAATTCCCTCGAGCCGATTAATCGGATAACAGACCTCGGGGAAGTCCGCGGCTAGTCGAGTATTGTTTTGGATCTCCGACTTAATCGATACAAGCATGTTCTCGGCATGTCGTTCCTCCGGTCCGATGATCGCGACAAAGTCCCGATAGCCGTAGAGGATTGCCCAGATGCATGCGATCTCGCACATGCACGTCTTGCCGGAACCTCGAGGCATCGCCAGGGCGAACAATCCGCCTTTGCGAACCGATTGCTCAATTCGCTTTGCGGCAAGCCCTTGGTCCTTCGACCAGGCCATGAAGAAAGTGTCGGGAAAGTATTCACGACAGAAGAACAAGAAGTCTTCCGCCGCCTTTGCTTTCCGACGAGGAGCAAGGACCGGCGGGAGCTTTCCTATGTCACGGCCAGCTTTTGACGCTAGCGCATTCCGTTCACGCGCAGCTGCCTTATGGGCTTCGTAACGCGCGTCATCAGAGACAAGGGATTTCGGCCGTGCCAATCGATCACCAAAAAAAAGAAGGAGGGAGCCAGGGGCTGCATGTAGTTTCAAGACCGCATGCAGCTGTTTCTTTGCACTTTAAAAATAAAGCCTATGCATTATTTCTGATTGCATTTCTGCCCGTACATTATCCAATTCGCCATCAAGTGATGGCACAGAACCGCCTAATAGCTTCAGCAGTGTAACGTATTGCGTATCCACGACGCCAGCGGCGAGGCCCTCATAATGCCGCGTATCGATCGGACCGCCTCCACCTGGGTAAGTATAGCAACAATCACGCCCATCGCCGCCGCCATCCTCGTCCGTCCAAATGTCGGGACCATCGGGAGTTTGATAAGCGTAATTGCAGCATCCGGAAAATCCACTATCTACTAATTCCAATCCAGACCGTCGACGAACCCTGTCTGGTAATTGGGACGAAGAAATTTCGTATCTCCAGACATCCACACCCATATTTCGCCACGATGCAATTATTTCGGGTAATCCTGCTTTTTGAGGATACCCTTGATTGATGACTGCGATGTCAATGCGTCCATCAGCACGTTCATGTAGATCATGGATGTGTGGCCAGTATGTCGTCGCTAAAATGCCGACATCATACTTACTAGCCAAGGACCAATAGGGGAATTGCTCGTTAACCTTTTTTCCATGGGCTTCATCTGTGGCATAGCCATAGATTTGCTTGATACCTAATTTTTCACATTTAAGTTTAGCTTTAAGGAATTCGATTTCTCTAGTTTGTAAATCCGTAACCCCAAAGTTAAGCCCCACGTCAAGCCTCGAGTGAAACAATGGATCAACACACACACCAGCCAATCGTCGCAATTTTATTGCATCCTCGAAGTAGGGGCTATCAATAAATTCGTATATTGACGGCTGCGTTATGCCGTGGGCTTTCATGTTTTTCAAATCGGCAAAATAATCCCTCTTCGATTTAACATGCTGCTGTAATTTTGGGGCCACATTTGGGTCCAAATGGGCACGATAAAACATGCTGTAAATCATGTCCGACGCAGGCAAGGTGAACGGCAAAACATTAATCTCAACCGTGACTCGTTCTACAATTTCACCACCTACGGACAATGCAAGACTGAACTGGTAATCACCATGCGTACAATTGCTTGGAACGACGATGTCAATCCAGTATTGCTGAGTGTGGTTCGCCGGTAGATCGATGGGCTGCAATACCTCGGCGTCGACTTGATCGGTAGGATATTCATTCACGCCCACAGTGGACGATGGCACAACGAAACGAGGATCTTTCACCAATAGCTCGGACTGTAAGATCGGCTTGGGGGTCCAAACGGTTGAAACCCCCGCCTGCCACCAGACCATCGCGTAACGAATATCGATCGACGGCATCACATCACGATAGATTTCTCCGGAGTCAACCGCAATCCACTCGCCACGAACGGTCAGTTTATCCAATGGCTCCTCAGACCATACGCAAAAGGATACCGCTCGCCTTTCACCTTTTGCTACACGAACACATTGTCGCACACCACCATCATTAAGTGATGGTGGTGTGCTTGGAAATATATGAGTATCAGATATGGCCTGAACCGGCCACGTTTGAATATTCACGCTACGCCTCTGCTACGGCTGAAATGCAGTCCCATTTTGAGTCTGCGGAATTGTATCGTAAGTGAACGTAATTGGTTTTTCCATCGGCAACCGTGGCGGGGAGCGTGGCCGGGATAGATTGATAAACGGCATTCCACGTCAGCGTCCGCGGACCGCCGCTCGCCAGAATGCGAATCGTCAGCTCCTGTCCATTGACGGGCGTGCCAAGCGGTGCGTTGATTGCAGCATTTACGCCCAAAGCCGTGATATCGTACTGGCCTTGTTCACTGGCCCATGGCGTAAGACTAGCTCCCGTCGTAACCGTATAGGGCGCCGACAGCGCGTTGATATTGTCTCGCAATGTCCAATCAGCGAAGGCCAGATTGGTTGCGGGAGTGATCGCCATCGCGGTCCCGACAAATCGATTGCCGATCAATTCACAGTCCGTATACGTATTGATGTCTGACGCGGCAAAGCGGAAGTCGTATGCAGAACCATCGCCCCATACAAAGGTATTATTGCAAATGCTCACACCTTCAAACGTCTCCGTTCCCGCGCCAAAATCAAACGTCCGATATCCGGATTCGAATGTGTTACCATCCATCCGCATAAATTGGATATCGCAGCCGTCCGAACCGGTAATTCCATTTTTCGCATTCGCGAAATGATTGTTTGAAATGAGTGTGTAGTAAACTTTGCCCAACCAAATCATTTCAACCGACGTTGCCCCCCCGGTCAGCCACGAATTGGACATGTTATTTGTGAGCGATACACGCTCGCAATTCTCCAAGCGATATCGTGTGGCTGCACCCGGCGTCTCTTCTTGTAAGATGTTTCCATCTACTAAAATGTCGGTACACAGTTCAGTTGAATTTTTCCCCTTAATGTAAATAAGGTTATATGCTGCGGCAACACTGTTATAAATCGTATTCCCGCTGATGACCACATTGTGACAGGCTGAACCGCTTGCAACGTTGTGGGAACATACATAGATCCCATTGGGTTTTGCGGAGTCGGCCGGAACGTAGCCGTCCATGATGATGCGATTGCCCGTAATAACAATATGCTCTGCACCGTCCTGCACCTCGATGCATGCGGGACTCCCATGGCTGCCCTTTTCCGCCGGATTTGTAATCAAATTTCCGGCAACGTAGACGTACTGGCACATATCATTTACGCCAATAGAGTCGTCTGTCGACCCATTGATCGTATTATTTACGACTCGCACGTTGACACAATAGGTCAGCTCAATACCTGCTCCGTGAGCATCACCAATCGTGACATTCTGGATGTCGACCCGCAAGCAGTTTTTAAAGTCAACACATCCCGCATTTCCTTTTGCGTCGGTGGTGCCGATTCCTGATTGCCCGGTGGTGTTGCCGTCAATCACCATGTCGCGCAAGGAAATGTCAGTCACCTGTGTCGTTGTGTTTGTGCCGTCCCAACCTTCCTGCGTAATGAATCTGGAGTCTTGGGAATCCGCGAGAACCAGGATTGTCCCATTACCAGACCCCTCCAGTGTGGTTCCAGATTTCAGCTCGATACGTTCAGCAGTAAACGTGCCTTCCGATAATCGGACTACACCGCCATCACTTGGCAATGCGTCGATAGCTGCTTGGATTTGCACATTGTCTTGGGTGCCGTCGCAGATGTAATCAGCTCCTGCTTTCCCGGCAGCCGGTAATGTCGAACTAGCGACGAAGGTAACACCCCCGCCGCTTGAGTCTATTCCACGTAATGCCATTAGAGTACGCCTCCCACTACTGTGATGATGTCGCCCGACGTGCCTTTGACCCTGATGTTGGCCAAATTGATCAACGGCAGTTCGTGCCATTCGCCTGGCTCCAACGGGATCTCGTCACCGAGGTCGCCTTCAAGTGATACATTGCCGGTATTCGTCGATGGCGCGGTGATCGTACCGGACACGATCTCGTTGTTGGCGGACAACGCTTGCCATGCTGTTGTGATCGTAATCTTACGACCGATTAGTGAGTTCATTTTATTCCTCGTGACATGCGGGGTTGTAATGGGAGCCGCATGGGGAATCGCCGATTACCGGCGAGTACGTGTTGACTTCTTCTTCGCAGCTCGCTTCCGGACCAGTGGTTCAGGGGATATCGTCTCCACCTCTACATCCTTTTCATTGTCGGCCAGGTCGAGTCGATCCAATATGCCGTTAATAGCGTCGGTCACCTTCTTGTAGGCACTGTCACTAAGGAGGGGTTCCTTCCCCGACTTTTTTCGCCAAGATCGGAAGACGGTAAATCCCCAAAGTGCGATCGCAATAATTGCAAGCCAGGAAAATCCCCCGCTCATCAGGCCGAGTAGACTTGCCCAGGGAAAAGTCAGTAGTGGGGCCGCATCAAGAGGCGGGATCTGAAACTGATTCACGGGCGGAGCATTCGGCTGGAAAGGTCGCCATGGCTCTTTCGGGTCGGTTTCAGGGGCAGGTGTAGGTGTCCATGGGCAAGGAGCGTTACGGTCCTGATCGGCGATAGGGGCAGCGACAATGGGCAACGGGGCAACGTCTCGACCGTGCTGTGCATCAGGTGCAGGTTGCCGCGTCGGGACAATTTGCACTTGCGGTGCGATCTTTCGAACGTACCTTTTTACTGTCGAAACAATCCGCTGTGCCATGGCCTTGGGACTGCCACCGTAAGCACCCTGGAAAACGACAATCGATGAGTCGCCGTATTTCCCTGATTCCGGCGGCTGCACCAATACTGTAGGGTAGGCCTCAAATTTAACATTCTCAAATTGCCAGTTCTGACTTTTATTCTCAATCATGTACTCGCAATAGTGAGCCCATGATTCTTTTGGTGCATTCGGGTCGGCTAGCGCTCGCAGCCAGGGGTCGGACCGCCAGGCTTTTTTCAATTCGAGACAAGGCTGGCACCCCTTCGTCGAGATGACGGAAATGAACCACTTGTCGACATCGCTGGTTGGCGGCTTCATAGCCTCGATCACGGCATCGGTGCCGTTGGTCTGGTGGCCACCGTTGATGTGCTGGGTAGTATTCCCCAGCCGGGCAACTTCTGCCGTATGTACGGCGTCGAGCCCCTGGGCCGACACGCAAAACGCAGTCAGCAAGAGCACGCAGGAGAGAAATGGGTTACGCATGAGCTTCGGTCTCCAAAAAAAAGGGTTACTTGTTTACCACCACTGCACGTAACAAGGACGATTTGGACGCGGAGGGTAGTCAAGAATAACAACCCACTGTCCGCTCGCCAGGTGCAATCGGCGGAAACCTGATTCATCATATTCATCTATACGGTCCGTACTGTTGTTATTGCAGACGTACCATGTATTTTTCTGAGGATCATGTCCAACTAAAGTTTGAAAGTGCTGCCGCCCAGCTCCGATCGCCGCCCCGCGGCCGGTATGGCATGCCCATGTCATCCAGTCCCATGTGTTGGAACCGGTGATATTATATGCTCGAATTCCGCGCTCCCGGCAATAACGAGCCACGCGACTGGGGCCAGAGCCGCCTCGTTCTTTTTTCCCGTACACTGTATCCCATAAAAGAGTGGCAGCCGCCGGCACATTTTGATCGATGCCCAACATACCAATACTGCACTGCACACAAGAGCCATCAGGGTTGCGAAACCATGCACGAATTTCCTCCGGTAGATCAACGTCAATCGGGGTTGCGAAAACAGCCAACGGCATCAGGGCAGCCAGGACAGCTGCGAAAACAATACTACGCAATCTCATACTACTTAATCCAAACTCCAATGTTCCCATTGAGGTAGCCCACGACACTAATCACAATCATGGTGAAGACCGCCAAACCCAATACGCTCGGGACAAGGCTGGAGTCTCCCACGTATCCACCGGACCGCTCGAGCATAGAGACAACCAATGCGATCACCAAAAATGCAACCAAAACAGTCACTAGCAAGATAGGAAACGCTGACAAACCAAACCTCGGGCAAAAGTCGCGGTAATTACTTTCCTGTAAAACCGAAACAATACCAACTAAGTGGGGGAGTTTGAATTGAAGATTATTTTTTCCTGGCGAGAAGATTCAGCTCGGGATGCAGCTGCTGCCAAAATAGAATGCCCTCGTATCGAGCTAATTCGGCTGGCTCGAGGGTCAAGTGTGCCAGAATCCCCCCTGGATCGCGACGGTCGCAACGAAGCTTGCTCCGGACAATCCTCGCCTGCGTCTCGATCTCATCGTAGTCCGGTTGCCCCGGCCGCGGCCGGATCTTGCCATATTGACAGACGAGCCTGACCGTCTTGCGGGTAACGCGAAATCGGATCGCAAGCTTGCGCTGGGACATTTGCCCCTGGTGATCGAGGATCTCCTGCTCCGTTATTCGAGCTATAAAATTCATACTGAAATCCATTTCAGGAGCCGAGATTATTCAGAAGCCGAAATCTGACTGCCGGTATTGCGGACCGGGATCGACATCCACTCTGGCATAGGCATCTGATGCGCCGCCATATTCCTGTGCCCAGACCCCCTCGGTGTTAAGTCCTTCCGCCCAGGCCTCGCCGTTAGGGATCTGTGGAGTGCCCCAACGCAGGCGGCGGGTTCCCAGGATCATCTCCTGTGGATTGAGGTGAAGCCCCTTGACGACATATTCACCGTCGACTCGCTGCTGCAGCCATAGATATTCGACTACCAGGCTCAGTACGACTTTGTCGCATTTGGTACACCGAACGACTCCACCGCGGTCCAACCAGAAGATCCGACCACTGCATCGAGAGCACGGCCGCGGACCGCTAACTGGTTCCGGTGGAACTGCCGGCGCCGGCTCCGTAACTACCCCCTGTCCCATGTCGTAACTCTTCGCAACACTTTGGCGAATTTGTTCTGCCATCGAAGCCATAACTTCCTCCATGAATTAAAGTTGAACGCCAGCCTTCATCAGGGCGAGCCTGACAGTGTCCACTGCTTCTTTTATATCCGCGGTGTCTGGCACAGCAATCAGAATACGGATCTCCCCCTCTGGTCTCTTCTTCAACGTATACTGATTGCATGTTTCCGTGAGGGACAATCCAAAATCAATATCGACATCCACTTCTATCGTGCCGCTTAACTTCAACATGTCAGCTCCTTAAAAGCCTGAGTCAGTGCCAGTGCCGTGGAGTAGACCATAATATCGCCACTCTCGCCCGCCAACTACCCGATTCTGTTTCCGCTCGACCTTCATGAAGATCCGCTTGACCTCCTTACCAAACTGCCGTTCCCCCAGCGACCGATAACCGCTGTCCGCGCTCCACTCTTTATATGCAGTGTATAGATCCCTGACAATTACGAAATCCTCCTCCGCCCCAGCGCTACACTTTTCCTTCAGGAAGGCCTTTGCTGGATTGACTTCAGTCCGATAATCTTCGAGCGCGGATTCGCATGCCGCAGGCTTAGTAAAATCCTTCTGATCCAATAGCCGCTTCAGCCCCTCTAGCGCCCAGTTAAATATTCCCGGACACTCGCCAGATGCCTCCCATACCATATGATCATCTAGACCCCAGATCTTATCGTCATCTTTGATTACAACGTCGAACGGAACCAGAAGCATTCGTCGCCACAACCCACCAGTCCGATCACTAAAACGTGGCCGGTTGTTAAACGCCAATATTAACTTCGCCGTTGGTGAAGTGTTGATCGACGGCAAGCCTTTGCGGTCAAAGTCCATCCGCTCGCCTGTGGTGAAAGTCTTTAATTTGCCTTCATCCGCTTTGTCAAGTTCGCCACAGTCGCTAGCGATATTGGCCATTTTCCCCAACGTACCGATCAGGGCAAACCGACTCGAGAACGACTCGAGGGGAATGTTCGACACATTCTGCGTTCCGAGCATAGCGGTCAACCCCGCGAGGAAAACGGATTTACCATTACCACCCTCACCCTCGATCGCTAAAAACCGTTGTCGATCGAGCTTCGGGTATAGTAAGTATCCGGCCCACTCTTGTAGCACCGACACTCGCTCCAGATCGCCGCCCATGTTCGATATCAACGTATTCGTCCACCGTGGGCAGATGGCTAGCGGATCAAATTCATAGGGTAGTAACGTCTCGGAAAACCACAGGGGAGTAAGCTCTTGCAGCATGGTTTCATCGCCTCGGATGTATGCCTTGAGATCAAGCAACCCGTTTTGTAAGGCAATGTGGTGATCGTGTGTTTTGTCATGCGGCTTATAATCGATTATCGTCATACTCTCTCAGCTCCCATCATATCTAGTAAGGCCTGAAAATCAGTAGTCTCGTACATGTTCATAATTGTAACTTTGTGTTTACCGTAGCGATCTGGAATGACGGTTACCTTTGGCGACCATGGCCACCGAAAGTCCTCACGGAATTTCAGCACAAGAGTCCAGGTGCCGTCATGTGCCTGAGTGCCTCGGATGTCCTGCAACAACCAATGCCCCGGCAGAATCCCGTCTATGGCAACGTCGTTGACGGTGGTCATTGCATCATGGATTGTTGAGGCCATCCCCCAGTCCGCATTCCGAACAACAAATTCAGTATCAGCGTATCCAATCATGTTACGTCCCACTTCAGAAGCCTTCGCCACCATGAAAGCTTCCGATCAAATCGCCAACACAACCCGTCTTTGTTAATCTTATGACATTCGCCCCAGGGTTCAGCGAGGTGATAGTATTCAAGCACGGCTAAACATCTATTGTTACCATGAAGAACCCGTTGAAACTTGCAGTCAATACAGGCGTTTGTGCCGGGATGTTTTACCGGTTCCCACCCCTTCATGGTGAATGAGTCGCCGTTGTCACTGAGCGTGAATTTAACGTATGTGCATGACGTACAGCCGATTGCGGCTAACCGTTCGTTGATGGCTCGATCGTCTTTCATGATATCTCCTTATTTTACCTTTGCGATTAACGTGTCGATTGCGCGACACTGTTTAATTATTGCAAGCCGATCGTACTTCGAAAGCAACTCGATCGATTTGCAGTATTCCATTAAGGCCTCTACGGTTGCGATCAACTCCTCACGATGCCCCACTCGATTTTGGGAGTTTTTAAACCGACGAATCATATCCTGTATTGCGTACCGGATAGTACGCGCCTTGGTGGAGAACTGCATCTCTGATCGTATTCGCTCAATAGCCTGCTCGTCTTGCTCGGACAAATAAATGGTCCGCTTTACTTTTGATTTATTATTCACCGTATTAATCCTTTCGATTATTGCGGCTGCCGCAATTCAGGTGGCCTTCCTGTCGGAATCAAAAATCCATAGTCCCAGTCATCAGGAGCATCGATCAATCCGCCACCATTTGGATATGGATCGTGTTCAACTTCTCCTTGATACCCAATTACCGAATGCCGATTCCCCCGTGGACCTTCCCCGCTGATCACATGCCACCCCCAATCCTTAATCAACTCGTCTCTTGCATCACCAGTCAGATTTACATCTAAATAAAACATGCCTATTTTGGACAACCATTTATTGGTAGATTTTCGCCAATTTGGAGCGACAAAACAAAAGTTGGGGATCGTAGCGGGATCTTGCTCAACAAGGCAACCAATACATACAGCAAAGCAGTTGTTCGTGCCTTCTCCCTGAAAATATCTGAGCATCATATTAATCCTTACTGTTGAGGTATTGCCACCAGGTTGTTTTCAGCCACTACTTCTCGATCGACTTATAGGTGGCAAAATTCGGGGCCCCCGTACTGGTACAGGCAAATAGGTGGCGTATTGAAAGCAGCTCTGCGGTTGACGTGGATGTGCGGACCGCCATGATGAGTTCATACATGATACTCGCACATCTTTTATTGGCGCAAATCATTTCCATCATATCAATGTCACCACAGGCGACGTAACAGTCCCGAACGTATCTTGTTTCAAGATTGAACTCCAGAGCCAGGGTGAGGAGTCGCTCGACTGACCGCGGATTACCTGTAGCCTGAAACAATTTCCACCGCTCAAATTCGTCGAACGCCAGTGCCATTTTCCGTGTATGATTCATACAAAAATATCCGGCTCCACTTGAGTCTTGGCTAACTTCCTGGCGTGCCGTTGGATCGCCTGGACCGCTTTCTCGAAACTGAACGTCCGCATCAGCGTGATGTAACCAGCCGATGTGCCCAGCGTCTGAGCGATGTACCACATGTCGTTCTTCCGCTTGTGCCGTTTGGTCACGGCCTTGCGAACTATCTTGTATTGCCCGCCATCGGCAAACCATTCTCGACCGTTGTCGCAACGACGCCCGACAAGGTCTCCGCCAGCTACCTGGAAATCTACAATGACGTTTGGGGCGATTAGCCCTCGATCACACCGTATGTCGCCGTCTACGGTTTCCATCCTAATAGGATCACCTCCGACATCGACGTTTAGACTATTGACATGCCCAGTACATTGAATCCGCCGGCCATCAGCGAACGCGATGATTAAATCTGCTGCATTGTGTACATTTCCAAAAGATGGCATCATCTCTCCAGTAGTGGATTGATCCACCGATTAAGTTCTAAGTCTGAATCTTTTAATATGACGTCGCCCATCAATGCGTTCACCGCATTGAGTACAACTCCCTGGACAACCTTCCGGACTTCAGGCAGATTACCATCTGCCGCGTTGGCCATTACATCACGATGAATCCGATCGAATTCCTCCTTGATTTCCCTGGTCAATACTCCGCGTATGATTTGATCATCGTCGCATTCATACTTTTTTTTCCAAGTCCGCCAACACCCTTTCCAGTGCCGCAACGTATAACCATCAGTATCGTGTTTACAATACCTCTCCAGATACAATCTGGCCAGTCTATGTGGATCGTCATCAGCCTCAAGCTTGTGGACAGCCTGGCTGACGGTCACCGGCTTTGCGGGTTCGACCGCCATGGCCAGCGTTAGCAACTCCTCAAAGGTATGCCCATCGTTAAAATAATCCCGCAGATCCTTACCGTGAAGCGGAGCCACCTCATACGGCAATCGGATATGCCTGACCTCAGAAGCAACTCCAGTCAACCATGGAACCCACTTATCAACTGCTCCAGCTTCCCCGGCTACATCGGCGTCATGGACGACCATCACTCGCCGCCCCGTAAACGGACCGGACATGCCCGCCTTTGGAATCTCACTTGCACCGTTTGCGTTGGTAATGGCTAGATGCGTATCTCGCAACTCATCAGGAATCATCGATAGCAGCGCCAACATGTCGACCGGTCCCTCGGTCTTCCAAATAGTCTGGGTAGCTGGGTCAGTCCCACTATCGATCGCTGTTTTCTGCCAGGCATGCAATCCGATCAGGCCCGGCTGACTGCCCGCGGTGGTCTTCATTTTCTTTCGGGTCGAAATCCCCTTCGCATGAAACACCGGCAGAGTGCCACCAGTCCGCTCCCACATTACCCAGCCACACGGTTCCGCATCAAGCCCCATGGGGCCGATCACGGGGACCGTTACCACATGGTTAGATTGCCGGTAGACCGCCAGTCGCCCGCCAGCGGCCAGCACGGCATTGGCATTAATCGGCAGCTTCGTCTGGCCCCACATGTCGACCAAATTGTGGCACCATGGCTTGAATTCAAGATGATCAATAGGATTGGTCGGCGGTCGACCTCGAGGAAGCGTTACGCCAACGACTTTTGCGTAATGTTTGCGGGCTTCTTTCCAGTCGGTGAACTTGCCGACTCGCACAGCCATCTCATAGATGCCAGCCGCAACTCCATCGCCGCCATGATCCTTGTACGTACCAGTCCGCACGTTCACCGCAGCAGACGGCGTACGGTCATCGCGACCATACGCTCGGGCTTCGATCCATCCACTTTCGGACGGTGCTTGGCCCGTAATTTCCACACCTAACTGGGCATAGGTATCTCGCAGGTCGAGGCCTGAAAGTATTTCTAGATTAACCTGTGCCCAGTCGACTTTGGTCATAAGAGCATCCGTGAGGTGAGAGGTGAATTCCTTTTCCGACGACGGAAAGGCTAGCCGTTGACACTCTCACCATCACGGGTGTATTGGGGATTTTCAGCCCAGAACATCACCATCGCATCTTCGATCTCGGTAGCCTTCGAAGGACCGACCTTGGGGATTGCCGTCAATGGGTCAGTTCGATCGGCCAAATCGCCAATCGTCGTCAATGTCTTTTCGGGATTATCGCGCAGCACCGCCAGGGTGCCGGGGGAGATCTTCGTCGTTGTCAACGGCACCGCTCGCCATTCATCAGACGATACGGTCACTTCTTCCTCGACCACCTCTTCCTCGACGTCGTCAACCTTTTTATCAAACAGCGGCATACGCTCCGGACCGCTCTCTAGAATCTCTTCGAGCTGGTCCGTTAG
>Ga0307992_1000216_pt1 | contig 37124 bp, 28 predicted proteins | sample EllFjometagen133_FD_203162 | JGI IMG/M metagenome (GOLD analysis project Ga0307992, IMG submission 203162) | Marine microbial communities from Ellis Fjord, Antarctic Ocean - #133 | ecosystem: Environmental > Aquatic > Marine > Unclassified | place: Southern Ocean | collected 2014-10-08
GATTTAAAACTCAATTGAGCTTTGCTATATTCTAACATCTTAGTTTTATGAAAAGGTAGAGAAAAATAATTAACATCTCTGCCTTTTATTTTTTGCTCAACTGAGCCTTAAATCCTATAATGTTATGCGCTGGCAATTTTATATTTTTCTTCAATGGCACAATTCTCAATTTTTGTTTTAATATTTTCTAGTAACGCGATTATGTCATTATGAAATTCTAGATAAGTCTCATAATCAACTCTTAAATATTCACCATGAGCTATATGATTTCTTAAATCTACTAAATCGTTAATTAGCTCTTTCTTTGAATCAAAGTGAGAATCCCCTAGGTCAAGAATGAACAATATCTCTTTAAAAACATCAAACTTAAGGTTTGATTTAGTATTAATAATGTTTTTTTTAGGAATATTAGATTGTTTAGAGAAATCACTTATTAGAGACTCTACTATTTTTGTTTTACTAACAATGCTATTTAAATTAAGTTGACCTAGTTTTTTTTGAAGAGAAAGAGCTACAAAAGAATATTTTAATTCATTGTGATTGAGGTATTTATTTGCAACATATTCTAAATAATAAGTTAATGTAACTTTTACAAATCCTTCCCAATGTGCATAAAGAAGAGGAACGGCAGATCTTAAAAATGCGGATTGTATATGGTTTTTTTCCTTTGGTATCTTATTTTTTATAATTGTTAACTCCTTTCGTCTCCAAGCGAATTCTTCGGATAATTTTGAAGTTAAACCATCGAATGTATAAAGATTCATAGTCATAAAATTACTTTGCAAAATAATTTTTTATATATGGTAATACTTTAGGGATTCTTGTTCTTGCATTAGAACCAGACCCAGTATATCTTATAAAATGCTCGTCTGAATGAAGATTTTTTATTTTTTCAATTATAGCTTCATTATCTTGTGGAAATGAATAACTATCGAGATTATAAGCCAATCCAATTGATACTGCCTCAAATGCTGACTCTAAGAATTTACCTTTGAAGCGTTCACCATCAAATCTTTTAAAAATACTTTCACCTAACAACTCGTCTAATTTTTCAAAGGTGATATTAAACTTGCTTTCTATTGAAGCATAATCAAATTCAGAATCAAGCAATATTTGTTCTGTAATATCATCTAAGAAATCTTTAACATCTTTTTTTGGTGAATAATCAAAATACAATAATGCCACATGGCGAAGTACTAATTCTACATGATATTGTTCGTCATGTAATCTTTCAGAAAGTGAAAGAGTATTTTGATAATTCTTATTTTCAGATAATTTGATAAACCATTCGAAAGTAGGTTTATTAACCATTATCATTCCGCTATTCCTTACTTCTTGGTCAGATGCATATGAACCACCTGTATTAAGCCTTTGAAAGACTTCAAATTTTGCATTAGCTCCAGCATCACCCAGAATAATTGATAAATTAAGTTTAGCTCTTTTTAAGAATAATTTTAGTTGTGAAGGTATTTCTAAATTTTCATTTTCGGAATTATTCCATTTGTAATTTTCAAAATGAGGTAAGTATTTTGTGCCTTGTAATACTAACGGTTCCTTCTCTTTAAGTACTCCCATAAATTGTAATATTGAAGATACTCTTTGCAAACCATCCACGATTTCCCAAATTCCATCATCACGTTGAAACACAAAAATTGAAGGAATTGGAATCCCAAGTACAATTGATTCAATTAATCGTGTTTTTTGCAAGTCGGTCCATCTAAAATATCTTTGAAAATCCGGATTTATCAATATCTCACCATTTTCATATAGATTCACTAATTCCCCTATTGACATTGGATAATTATCGGTTTTGAATTCCGTCCTTTTATTTTCGATTTCTTGAATTAATTTGTCTCTAGTTTTCATTTTTATTAAATTTCATTTTAAACTACGGATAATTTTACTGCTTGCGCATAACATAAATATAACCGTAATATTCCGTTTATATCTCATTTGTAATAGTGTGTTTTGCTATAATACTGATTAATGAATCCTATAATATTTCGAAGATAATATTTCATAATTTTCAAATGTACAAAATATTTTATCATTATAGTCATTTTTAATGCTTTAAGCTTAAAAATTAAAAAAAGATAAGCAAGCTAATTATGAGCATTTTGTTATTTTAGTAATTTTAGGTTCTTTTAATTTTCCTACTTTTGCATATAATGACTTCAAAAATAATAAATACAAAGGATTATAATATTTATTTTGGTGGTAACTCATTAACAGAGTTTGAGAAATTTATTTTCAAAGAAATCAATAATAAGCAAAAATTATTTTTCCTTGTTGATGAGAATACAAAAAACCATTGCTTGTCTGTTTTACTAAGAAAAAACAAGATATTCGAAAATGCAGGGATTATAAATATTAAAAGCGGAGAAGAAAATAAAAACCTCAATACGGTAAATTTAATCTGGGAACAATTAGCTGAACAAAATGCCGAACGTTCGTCAATATTGATAAATTTTGGCGGGGGTGTTATTTCTGATATTGGAGGTTTTGCTGCATCCACTTTCAAAAGAGGAATACGTTTCATCAATATCCCGACAACCCTACTCGCAATGGTTGATGCAACTATAGGAGGAAAAACAGGAATTGATCTTCAAAACTTAAAAAACCTTGTCGGATTATTTTCAAATCCAATTGCTGTATTTGTATTTCCGGGATTTTTAAAAACTTTGGAAAAACGACAAATTACAGCAGGTTTAGCCGAAATGATAAAACACGGACTTATTTCCGATAAAAATTATTTCGAGAAGTTAAAATCATGTAGAATTAATAATATTGATGCCATTGAAAAAGCAATTCTTTCTTCAATAAAAATTAAAAATAAAATAACTGAGATTGATCCCTTTGAAAAAGGTGAAAGAAAAAAATTGAATTTCGGACATACTATCGGTCATGCTCTCGAAAGCTGGTCGTTGAAAAATGAAACATCTCCCCTACTTCATGGTGAAGCTGTTGCAATTGGAATGATTTGTGAATCGTACATTTCAGAAAAAATATCAACTTTGTCAAAATCTGAATTAGATGAAATTACAAATTATCTCCTCTCGGTTTTTCCTCATTTCAAAATCAAGAAAAATCACATTCACGAAATTGTAAAAATCATTTATCATGATAAAAAAAACAATGCAGGAAAATTCAATTTTTCATTATTAAAATCAATTGGAAATGCTGAAATTAATCATGATTGTGAAATAAATATAATTGAAGATTCAATAAAATATTATCTCGACAAGATTTCATCCGACCGATAAAAACATAAATTATAAACGGATGAAACAACAAATAAAAATTAAAAAACAAAACAAAAAACTTGTTGGAAGTATTTACTTACCAAGCTCAAAAAGTATTTCCAACAGAATTTTGATGATTTGTTTTCTTTCGAGAGAAGATTTTACGATAAATAATTTATCGACTGCTAAAGACACAGTTTTACTTGCCAAAATCTTAGAGTCATTAAGCAAAAAATATAGTGACAAAATTCCAACTGTAATAGATGCAGAAAATGCAGGAACAGCTTTTCGTTTTCTTACAGCTGCCCTATGTATAACACCTGGGAAATGGCTGCTCACAGGCAGCAAAAGAATGAAACAACGACCAATAAAACCACTCGTTGATGCATTAATAAAACTAGGAGCAAATATTAAATATACCGACAAAAAAAACTATCCACCTCTATTGATTTCCGGAAATAAATTATCAGGTGGCGAAATTGAAATCAATAGTTCGGTAAGTAGTCAGTTTGTGTCGGCTATTTTAATGATTGCACCCTTATTGAGCAGAGGGCTAAAAATCATTCTAAAAAACAAAACGGTTTCATCGCCATACATAAGCATGACTTTAAAGCTGATGAGATCGTTTGGAATTGAATTTCAAAAAAATAATAATATTATTGAAATTGCTGAGCAAAAATATAAAGCTAAAAAACAAACAATTGAAGCTGATTGGAGTGCTGCTTCCTACTGGTACGAAATTGCTGCATTGAGTAATGAGGTTGATCTGATAATAAACGGATTAACAAAAAACAGCCTGCAAGGAGATTCTATTATTTTCGAAATTTTTCAAAAATTCGGAGTTAAAACAAAGTTTACTTCTGAAGGCATTCATTTATCAAAAGAAAAATCATCTTCTTTTGAATTTAATTTTGATTTTGCTGATTATCCTGACATTGTACAAACCCTTGCTGTTACTTGCGCAGGATTAAATTATACGGGAACTTTTTCTGGAATACAATCACTAAAAATAAAAGAAACCAATCGTGTCATTGCCTTAAAAAAAGAATTAAAAAAGATAGATTGTCTTTTTGAAGAACAATCGGAAAATAAGTGGAAATTGATTCCCAAAAAAATCATCGACAAAAAAGAAAAGTTAGAAACACATTCAATTAAAACTTATAAAGATCACCGCATGGCAATGGCATTTGCACCTTTAGCAATTTGTAAAGGAGAAATAATTATTGAAGATCCTGATGTTGTTATAAAATCATATCCGGGATTTTGGGATGATTTAAAATCAATTGGATTTGAAATTGAAGAGCTGTAAGTATGTTTAGATTTTTTCTTTCTTAATATTGCCACAGATTATACCAATTTGTTCATCCTCAGCAATTCTTTTTTTTTGCAATCCTACATTTACAAGATAGAATAAGAAAAAAAATATTCTCACTCAAAGTATTTTTTCTTAATCTCATTAAAATTTTTATACTTTTGCATTTATTGTCAACACAGCAAAACTCAAATAATGACCGTAGATATTTTTATCCCATGCTTTATTGATCAGGTTTTTCCGGAAACAGGATTTAATATGGTTAAAATACTTGAAAAATTTAATGTAGAAGTCCACTACAACGATAATCAAACTTGTTGTGGGCAAATGGCTTTTAACAGTGGATTCTGGGATGAAGCCAAAGCTATGGGTGCAAAATTTATTAAAGACTTTCCGAATAATCGCCCTGTGGTAGGGCCATCAGCTTCTTGTACCGGTTTTGTAAGAAATTATTATTCCGAGCTTTTTCATAATTCTTCACTTCATATAGAATACAAAAAACTACAAAAAAACATTTTTGAGTTTACTGATTTCATGGTAAATATTTTGAAAGTTGAAGATATTGGAGCTACATTCAATGCAAAAGTTACATACCACGATTCGTGTGCAGCACTTCGAGAATACGGAATAAAAAATGAGCCCCGTAAATTACTTTCCAAAGTTAAAGGTCTCGAACTTATCGAAATGAAAGACACTGATGTTTGTTGTGGCTTTGGTGGAACATTTTCTGTAAAAAATGAACCTATTTCTACAGCTATGGCTGAACAAAAAGTACAAAATGCTCTTGATACCGGAGCTGAATATATTGTTTCTACTGATTCATCATGCTTAATGCATCAACAAGGATATATTACAAAACATAAACTTCCGATAAAAACAATTCATATTGTTGATGTACTTGCAAGTGGATGGTAAGCCTATCCCACCTACTTTTACAATTCCTGTTTTGTGCAATGCAGGAAGAAAAGAAAAAACGATTGAAAATTGAATATAGAATATCGATTAACGAATAACGAATAATGATTTGTCAAGGCACTAAAAAAATCTAAAATCGTAAGTACTTTTTCAATCACAAATAAATCTAAAATCGTTAATCAATGTTCGGTGTTCGATATTCAAATTAAGCTTTGCTTCGCAATGATTTAAATATTAGTAATTTTTTGCTTGCACAAAACAGGAAGAAAAGAAAAAAACGATTGAAAAAAATTGAATATCGAATATCGATTAACGAATAATGAATAATTATTTGTCAAAAGCACTAAAAAAATCTAAAATCGTTAATCAAAGTTCGGTGTTCGATATTCAAATTAAGTTTTGCTTTCCAATGATTTAAATATTAGTAATTTTTTGCTTGCACAAAACAGGAAGAAAAGAAAAAACGATTGAAAATTGAATGTCGAATATCAATTAACGAATAATGAATAATGATTTGTCAAGAGCACTAAAAAAATCTAAAATCGTAAGTACTTTTTCAATCACAAATAAATCAAAAATCGTTAATCAATGTTCGGTGTTCGATATTCAAATTAAGTTTTGCTTCGCAATGATTTAAATATTACGTTTCAACCTGAACTGCTTTATATTTTTTGTAATTTGTTTCATTTTACTACTTGCCGCCCGATTGTTTTTAGCCTTTGTTATGCCGCGGTGCTTTATTCTAAATCAATAATTATCTGAATGTTTTCTTTAACCAATTTTATAAAGTTTGCTGGTAAGTTTCCAACTTTATTTATTAGTCTTTTATTATCAATTGCACGAATCTGGTCAATCATTATATCACAGTCTTGATTTAAGTTTGCCATTCCTTTTTTAAGATGAACTCTTAATATTTCAGAGTCAATTTTAATATTTGTTGTAATTGGACAAATGATAGTCGAAGAATGAGGAATTTTATTTAACAGATTAGTCTGGACGACTAAAACTGGTCTGGTTTTTCCTGGTTCAGTTCCAGTCTGAGGATTCAAGTCAGCAATCCATATTTCGAATTGTTTAATCGACATAATCAATCTCCTCAAATTCTTTAAGCACAGACATAGAATCACTTTTTACTAAATCAGATTCTTTTTTTAGTTGTTTTTCAATTATCAATCTTCTCTGAAGTCGGTTGTAATAGTCTATAGCCTCATTAATATATCTGTTTCGCGGTTTTTTCATTCCTGAAAGAATCTTTTCAGTTTCTCCGAAGATAGAATCGTCAATTTTTAATGATACAATTTTCATGATATTAGTTTTATATATCGCAAAGGTATATCAAATATGTATATTCTCCAAATATTTTTTGATTTTTTTCTGGCATGCGACATTACAGATAACTAAATTGATAATGGATATTAATTGATTTAAATATTAGTAGTTTTTTGCTTGCTCAAAACAGGAAGAAAAGAAAAAAACGATTGAAAATTGAATGTTGAATATCGATTAACGAATAACGAATAATGATTTGTCAAGAGCACTAAAAAAATCTAAAATCGTAAGTACTTTTTCAATCACAAATAAATCAAAAATCGTTAATCAATGTTCGGTGTTCGATATTCAAATTAAGCTTTGTTTTCCAATGATTTAAGTATTAATAGTTTTTTGCTTGCACAAAACAGGAAGAAAAGAAAAAACGATTGAAAAATTGAATGTCGAATATCGATTAACGAATAATGAATAATGATTTGTCAAGAGCACTAAAAAAATCTAAAATCGTAAGTACTTTTTCAATCACAAATAAATCTAAAATCGTTAATCAGTGTTCGGTGTTCGATATTCAAATTAAGTTTTGTTTCTCAATGATTTATATTAATAATTTTTTGCTTGCACAAAACAGGAAGAAAAGAAAAAACGATTGAAAAATTGAATGTCGAATATCGATTAACGAATAACGAATAATGATTTGTCAAGAGCACTAAAAAAATCTAAAATCGTAAGTACTTTTTCAATCACAAATAAATCAAAAATCGTTAATCAATGTTCGGTGTTCGATATTCAAATTAAGTTTTGCTTCACAAAATTAAAGTCTCACTGATTTAACAAATTTTCAATCTTCCTCACTCTTCAAAAAATTTGAGTAATGATACCATTTATCTATTGCACTTTTCATGTCTTCCGGTAAATCCGAATCGAAGAACATTTTCTCTTTTGTGATGGGATGAATAAAACCAAGTGACTTAGCGTGCAATGCTTGCCGAGGTAAAAGCTTAAAGCAATTATTTACAAATTGCTTGTATTTTGTAAAAGTTGTTCCTTTTAGGATGATGTCACCACCATAAGTAGCATCGTTAAATAATGTGTGTTTTATGTATTTAAAATGAGCTCTTATCTGGTGAGTTCGTCCGGTTTCCAACTGACATTCAACCAAAGTTACATAACCAAAACGTGTTATGACTTTATAATGAGTAATTGCTTCTTTTCCATATTCTCCGTTCGGAAAAACCGTCATTACTTTTCTGTTTTTCAGGCTACGACCAATATGACCTTCTATTGTTCCTTCATCTTCTGTAAAATCGCCCCAAACCAAAGCGTGATATTTTCTCTCGATAGAGTGATCAAAAAATTGCTTTCCTAATCGAGATTGAGATAATTCGTTTTTAGCAATTAATAAAATTCCTGAAGTGTTTTTATCAATGCGATGAGCAAGATAAACATGACCGTCTTCGCTTTTAAATTCTGAGCGATGCAGAAGATGATAATATAAAGCATTTACGAGTGTTCCTGAAAAATTTCCATGGGCAGGATGAACAACCATCCCCGCCTTTTTATTTACCAGAATAATATCTTTATCTTCATAAATAATATCAATTGGAATGTCTTCAAGGATTATTTCAATTTCCCTTGGCGGGAAGGATAAAACAATAGAAATTTCATCTTTGGGTTTAATCTTATAGCTGGATTTTACAGCTTTATTATTTACCAGAATATTTCCTGCTTTTGCTGCACTTTGAATTTTTGTTCGTGATGCATTTTCAATTTTATTCATCAGATAAACATCTAATCTGATTAAGCTTTGCCCTTTATCACAAACAAAATTGTGATGCTCAAAAAGTTCGTTCTGCTCTTCGTTTTGTTCAGTTTTTGTAACCATCTTAAAGAAAATATTTTTGGTATTGTTTATTTTGAAACTACCAGTTTGCTGCTTAGCGATGTTCTATTTATTGTATTAATTACATTTACTAAATACATGCCTTTTTTTAATGAAGATATATTTATTGTTTCATTAAAATCGGATGAAAAAATAAGCTGTCCGTATAAATTATAGATTTTGATTTGTAAATCGCAATAATTTGATATTTGACAAAAATCGTACGGAAGTATTTTAAAATTAAGATTATCTCCGTTTACCGGATTTGGATATAATTCCAGAGTCTTTAAACTTGGTGGAGGGTTTTCGGGATATTCATGAATTTGTTTACCAAGAACCGGTCGCATCATTAATGCACCATTATAAAGTGATGAAAACCATTCGCCTGTACAATTATAAAATATATTTTCCATTGCATCATTATTCCGGTCAAAACCAAGGTTTAGGTTGTCATCAGTAAATTGTATCCAACCCACATAAAAAACATTGTTAACGGGCAAAATAGAGTCGATATAATAAGTATGGAATTTGTTTAAGCTGTCGCTGAATATAGGGCGCAAAAACTCATTTACATAAATTATTTCACCTGGTTTTCCATTATTATCGTCCCAAACAGCAAGATCAAAATACTGCTCGTTTGCATAGTTATAAGTTTTATTAAAAAACATATTTACTGCCCGAAGCGTATCTTTATCATTAAGCTGGAAACGATATGCAAGCATAGATCCGTCAGGTGTTAATCCATAACCGGCTTCAGCAGTTCCATCATCATAAGCATAATAATTATAAAATTTTTGCTTGAAGGATATTGTATCACTAATAGTGTCAGTGGTTGTAAAATCACCTAAAACAACATGTTCGATATTAAATACAGCACTATCCTCGTCAATACCTAAAGGAAAAATTGTGTGGTTTGGAGGACATGCATGTGGTTGACAGTCTTCGCAATTTTGGAACCCAAAATCGTAAAATGGTGGAAGATTGCAATTTCCTCCATTGTAAGTTCTCACAAAACTACCGTCAATACTACTTATTGTGTATTTGTAGTTTGTGTTAAATGTTGTGCTATCGAGATTGCTTATATAAATTCTCAGAGTATCTTTAATGGCAACAACAGGTTTTTTTCGATATTGATTATATGGCATAGCCTCATATTGTTCTAACATTGAAGGAGCTCTTTCAACAAAATTTATATCACGATAAGTTGAATCACCCATAGTACGCCCAATATTCAAATAAACATAATCAATATTCCATTGGTCAACATTGCTGCGCCAGCTTGGTAAAACATCACTTGCAAGGCTAGCATAATTTTTAAATCTAAAAAAGAAGTTCTTTTTAAAATAATTAAGACTGTCTGTAATTGGAATTAAGACTTGTTTGCAATATGTTCCATAAATATAATAGAAAGTGTCGATAGACATGCCCTGTGTACTCCAAACCCTTGTCCATTCAATTCCGGGATAGAAAACAGAATCGCATGGGAGAGTTACAAAATCATCGTAATATAAAGTATCAGTCATTACCATTTCTAAATTTCCTTCACAAGGAGAAACCAAAATATCGCCCGGATAAATAATATCCACTGATGTAATATAATCGCTCATAGGAACAATTATTGAATCAACATAAGCAAACTCCAGAAAATCTGAATTATAACCAAATTCAAGTATCAGCGAATCATGAGATTCAGGTGCATCACCTCTACCCTGAGGCTGGTAATAAAAACTAAAATAAATAGAATCCTTTTTTGAAATTGCTTCAGGAATTGGAGTAAAAATAGAATCCAGCCTGATAGGTCTGGAAGTTAATCTGTCACCAATAAAAGGTAATGAAGAAGCATTAGAATAAATTGATCCTGTGGCATCAATTGCATCTAAAGTGGCTACACCTTTGTTTGCAGGGAAATATTGAAAACTATTATTTATAAATGCTTCGTTGTCTAACCAGCGAAGTGTGTCAGGGTATATTTTTTCAGAAGAAAAATCATCAAAAAAAGGTAAACTTATTGGAATATATTCTTCAATAATATTTGATTTTATTTCAAATATATTGACTTCCTGATGTTTGGAAATCTTGTTTTTTATAACATGGTTTTCATAAAGCCCTGTAATAATTTCTTGCGATGATGCTTCAAAACCGAAAAAACTAAATAGTAATATTATTATAATATATTTTTTCATTTTTTTTATTCAATGTCAAAATCAATATCTTCAAAATCTTCCTCATCAATAATAAGAGTATCCGAATTTAAAGTATCCGGTTTCATACTTTCTAATAATTCATCAAAATCAAAATCCAAGTCCGAACGATACCAAACATTAACAAAATCGCCATGATTGAGCATACTATCTGAATCCCATGCGGGCTCTTGTTTGTATATTCTTGCGTTAGTAGTATCGTTTCCATCAAGGTAATATTCTTTACCAATATTAAAAGATGCCTGGTTGATAAGTTTTATTGCATTTTTCTGCTTTTTCGCAATAAGCAAAGGAACGACAGTTTTTCTTCCTGAATTACCTGTGCCTAATACCAAATCTATTTTCGATCTTTTTTCAATCAAAGTATCTGGATTAATTATCTCTCCTCTGAAAACCTGCTCTAAAACAGCATTCTCAGCAAAATGCTGAATATAGTCAAGATATCCAAGCTGAAGTCCTGATATCTCAATTGTTGCAAGGGCTTGCCTTAAGCTCAAATCCACAAGGTTTGGCATAAATATTTTTTCTGTCATCCCGGCAACAACAGTAAGATAAATTTTTCGATGCTTTTTTACTTTTGAATATGGCAGAGGATTTTGCTGAATTATACTACCTTTTTCTTTAGAAATGTCATAAACCGAATCAGTAATTATAAATTCAAATTCATTTAAAAGATTTTCATTTTTTATGTCGGACAGTGATGACCCATAAAAATCAGGAACTATAATAATTTTAGCATGGCGTGTGAATATGTTTAAAAAAACAAAAATACAAACGTACAAAATCACAGACACTACAATTGCTATCCCTAAATGCTTGTAAAACTTCAATTTTCCTAAAAAACTAAAAAACTTCATTTTTTGTATATTTACTACCTGCTTAAATATTTAATCTTAGAATAGCATATTGATTTCCAATATAACTAAAAATAAATATGATTATTGTTGTTTTATGGGACAAAGATAAAAATTTATTGACTTGTAGCTTAGCTGAATTTATTTGTTAATTTTGGAATTTATAATTATGATATAAAAACTAATTTTCTCAAAGAAAAATAATGAAGAAAAAAAATATTGCAATAGTTGCCGGAGGTAATTCAGGAGAATATGAGATTTCGATCAATAGTGCTTCTTTGGTTAAAGATAGCCTTTCTAAAGACATTTACAACTCTTATATTATTCATATTAAAGGTGTTGATTGGACTTACAAATCGAGCCAAGGAGAAATTTATATTGTTGATAAAAATGATTTTAGCATTATCATTAACGGAAAAAAGATAACTTTTGATTGTGTGTTTAATGCTATTCATGGCACTCCGGGCGAGGATGGGAAATTACAGGGATACTTAGAGATGTTGAAAATTCCTATAACATCTTGCGATCAATATACATCGGCATTAACCTTTAATAAATTTATGTGCAATAAATTTGCTTCCGCTCTCGGTATTGATTTAGCAAGTTCTTGGCTTCTGAAAAAACAAGATTTTATTAAAGGTATTTTACCTGAAGATATTACTTTTCCGTGTTTTGTTAAACCAAATAAGGGTGGGTCGAGTGTTGGCATTTCTAAAGTTAACGAAAAGAAATTTTTAAAAGAAGCTTTAGAAATTGCTTTTCGCGAAGATAATGAAGTTCTTATTGAAGAGTTTATTGATGGAACCGAAATTTCTTGCGGACTGTTTACTGCAAATGGAAAACTCATGGTTTTGCCCTTGACAGAAATTGTTAGTAAAAATGAATTTTTTGATTACGAAGCAAAATATACAAAAGGGATGGCTGATGAGATTACTCCGGCACGCATTAGCGAGAAAATTGAAAATGAATGTAAAATAATTTCATCTTTTTTATATAATCAGTTTAATTGCAAGGGCATTGTTAGGATTGATTTTATTTTAAGTAATAATAAACTTTTTTTCATCGAAGTGAATACTGTTCCGGGGTTTTCTGAGGCAAGCATTGTTCCAAAACAAGTCAAAGAAATGGGAATCTCTCTTGAAGATTTATTTGGAGAAACTATTGAAGAAGCATTGAATAATTACTGAGTTCTGAAACTATTCAAATATTCAACCAAACGTTTGCTTGCACGAGCACGGTGACTGATAATATTTTTTTCTGCAAGTGACATTTCTGCAAAAGTAAGATCATAATCATCCGGTAAAAATATTGGATCGTATCCAAAACCGTCTTTACCTTTTTTCCTCTTAATAATTTTCCCGTTTACAATACCTTCAAAAGTTTTCTCTTCTCCGTCTATTATCAATGAAATTATTGTTCTGAAGCGTGCACTTCTGTCATCTTTTCCCTTCAACTCATCCAAAACACGATTCATGTTTTTATTAAAATCACATTCATCACTTGCGTATCTAGCTGAGAAAACTCCCGGTCTGCCATTTAGAGATTTTATTTCAAGCCCCGTATCATCAGCAAAACAATTTATTTTGTACTTATCGTAAATAAAAAATGATTTTTGTGAAGCATTGCCTTCAATGGTCATTTTGGTTTCAGGAATTTCTCCAACAAAACCAATATCTCCCAAACTTTTAATGCTAAATTCTTCACCAATAAGGTTTTTAATTTCTTTAATTTTATGCTGATTATTTGTGGCAAAAACGAGATCCATTTATTTAAAGTTTTAAGTGATGAAAAAAATTTAGATGGCAAAATTAAAAAGTTTGAAAACATAAAACATTAATTAAACAATATTTTTTTTAATGAAACTCAACTGAACATCCAAATTACTGATAAATATTTTAACATTTAAGCATTTTAACATTTAAGCATTTGAGCATTTAAGCATTTAAGCATTATAACTAAGCTATTTGAAAGAACCACAGAGTATTTATTTTCCATTACAATTACATTAGGACCATATTATTTAATAAGTTTGTAAAAAATATTATTAAACTTCTAAACTACTTTAATGATCGGGAAATCAAAATATTTATATAATCTAATTTTGATAGTTTTGTTCTTGCCTGCACTTCAGAATAGATTTAATATCATAAATATTACCCCTCTCGAAGGAGCTTTTATAAAATCTGAAAAACCAAAATATTCGAAACAAGATTGGTATTCAGGTGAGTTTCAAAAAAGATATGTTGATTTTCTTGAAGATAACATTGGTTTCAGAAGTTCTTTTGTAAGAATAAATAATCAGTTGGATTATAGTTTTTTTGATATACTTCATGCGGAAGGAATTATTCGTGGGAAAAATGATGTTCTTTTTGAGGAAGATTACATAAAAGAATATTCAGGTGATTTTTTTATTGGGAAAGATGCAATTGAAAAAAGACTTAGTCATTTGAAATTTATTCAAGGTAAATTAAAGGAAAAAGGAATTGACCTAATCACAGTTTTTGAGCCCGGAAAAGCTTCGTTTTATCCCGAATTCATTCCTGAAAAATATAATGTCTCTGCAAAAAAAATATCTAATTATGATTATTATCTTGAGAAAGCAAAAGAATTTGAGATAAACTATCTTGATCTAAACAAGTATTTTCTTTCGATAAAAGATACCAGCCAGTATTTGCTATATCCAAAATGCGGAACACATTGGAGTACTTATGGTGCATATCTCGCTGCCGACACTTTATTGAAATTTATTGAATATAATCGAAAAATCGATATTCCTGATATTGAAGTTAGATCAATGGAGTTAAGTGAAAAACCAATGTTTTCGGATGATGATCTGGAGAAAACATTGAATCTTTTATTTTCTATTCCACAACCAGAATTAGCTTACCCAAAGTTTAATTTTATTGATAATCCAACTAAAACAAAACCAGATATTTTAGTAGTTGGTGATAGTTATTATTTCAATATTCACACTTCTGATATCCCTGGAAATGTGTTTAATTCAGAATCTTTCTGGCTTTATAATAAATTTGTTTATCCCGAAACCTACAAAAAGGATCTTCTTGTTAAATCATTAAATCTGAAATCTGAAATTGAAAAACGCGATGTTATTTTACTGATGATAACCGAAAGATTTATGCATAGCTTTTTATGGGGATTTGTTGAAAATGTTTACAAATTATATAGTCCTGACTACAGAGAAGATCCGATTTACAGTTATGAAAATGCCATAAGAAATTACGAGTCGTGGTTTAAAAAAATTACTATTCAGGCAAAAAAAGAAAATAAATGTTTGGAAGAGATGATTACTGAAACTGCAAATCATGAGTTTGCATCACATTTCATAAATTCATCAAATACAAACGCAAATGATTATTTAAAATTTATTGATTGGCAAATCAGAAATGATGAGAAGTGGGTAAATAGTTTAATTAACTCAGCTAAAGAAAAACAAATTGATCCGGATTGTTTTATATACAGGAATATAGTTTTTATTTATAAATCTATTCATACAAAAAAGGATGATTCATTCATTGGGTTCAGAAAAGCTGAGAAATTTTATAAACAAGATATGATTGATTATTTTGACTGGACTATCAGACAAGATAAAAAATGGTATAATGATTTGGTTGAAAAAGCTCTTACAGAAAACAGGAATATTGATGAAATTATTCATGAGAATGCAGTGTGGGTATTTAATACCAATGATTTGAAAAAATAATTATCTCACCAAAGTAACTGTTCCTTTTTTGATTACTGCAGTACCAGCTTCGTCAGATTCGCCAAAATCAGAATATTTTACTACCCAGATATAAACACCGACAGGAGCAAGTTCTCCATTTATAGTTCCATCCCAGCCTAAGTTATTATCAGTAGTAGTAAATATTTTTTGTCCCCATTTTGTATAAATGTACATTTGGAAATCAATCAAATTTGCAGTAAGGGTTTTTACTTTAAAAATTTCATTTCCATAAATACTATTTGGATTAAATGAATTTGGTAAAAATACTCTTGCCTGCAATACTTTTAAAAGCAAATCAGCCGATTGACCGGGATTAGGAAAAATACAAGGTGCTGTGGAAGTAACAAAACAGTTAACATAACTTGTATTGTAAATTTCGTTAGATATAAAAGTGCTGTCGTAATCCTCTTGCCAAACATCATTTTCAACAGTCCAGGTATATAAAGCGTCATTACTTGCTTCGGGTGCTGATGCAGTAAATTTTATTGTTTCGCCCGGTGAAACCGGATTTTTTGAAACAGAAATACTAACATCCAAATTATGTCTTTGTAAAACTTCAACCTCAACTTCGCTTGTGTCTGAACAGTTGTATGGTATTGTAGTTGCAATAAGAGTGTATGTTCCTGCATCTGTCAAAGCAGCATTGCTGATAACAGGATTTTGCTCATCACTTGTGTATCCATTTGGTCCTTGCCACGAATAAATATCTGCTCCGGAAAAATCACAAATCAATTCCAAATCATTTTCGGTACAAAATGGAGAGTCAGCTGTAGCATTTGCAATAATTGCTACTCCCATGTTTGCCATAATTATCGGATTATTTGTTGAAGATAAAATACAATCGTAATCATCTTTTACCAAAATATTATAAGTTCCGGGAGAAAGATTTTCAAATAAACCATTATCTGTCCATAAAGTATCAACATCAACAGAATACCATCTGTTACCATATCCTCCGGTAGCAGTAATTTCTATTGATCCATTGTTTAGTTCACACGTTGGATTCTGTGAAACAACATTATCCATAGTAACTCCACCAATATTTATAATTTCGTAAGGACCAAGAATAACTTCACAATCATTGTCATTTTTTGTTTTAAGCGAATAATTTCCGGGATCCATGTTAAAAAGATCAACTGTGTTTCCAACAACATTGCTAAGTTCGTCAGTCCATTCAAAAGTTAATCCATTTCCACTTATAAGAATATCTGTTATTGAACCGGTATTTTCATTACAAGAAGCATCTAGAATTACCATAATTGTTTCGTCTATTACAGGACCTGGTTTATCTTCAATAATATAAAAATCAGAAAATGCTTCACAAAAGTTCTCATCAGTAATTTTTAAAATATAAGTCCCGCCAATAACATTTGCAAGATCAATGTCGGTTCCAACAATGGTGCTATTATCATCAATCCATTCGTATGATAAATCAGTTGAGCCGGAAGCTAAAAGTCCGGTAATTGATCCATCTGTTAATCCACAATAATTATCAGTAAGTAATATATTTGAAACATCAATTTCCGGTGCACCTTCATCGTTAATTTGATAAGGCCCGCCAATAGATTCACAAGTGTTAGGATCGCCAATGGTAAGAGTATATATTCCGGCAGAAACATTAGTTAGATCGAGGTCAGTTCCAACAATGCTACTTCCGGCATCAGTCCATTCATAAGTAAATGGAGGGTTTCCTGAAACAGTCAAACCCGTAATTTCACCATTATTTTGCCCACAAATTGAATTACCTATTGTTAAATTACTTTCATCAATTAATGGTGCACCTTCATCGTTAATTTGATAAGGCCCGCCAATAGATACACAAGTATTTTCATCTTTAACAGTAAGAGTATATAAGCCCGCTGAAACATTGAGTAAATCAAGGTCAGTTCCTACAATATTACTATTTACATCTTTCCATTCGTAAGTATATGGTGGCGTTCCCGTAACTGTTAAGTTTGTGATTGATTCATTGCTTAATCCGCAGGTAGAATTACCTATTGTTAAATTACTTTCATCAATTAATGGTGCACCTTCATCGTTAATTTGATAAGGCCCGCCAATAGATACACAAGTGTTAGGATCGCCAATGGTAAGAGTATATATTCCGGCAGAAACATTAAATGAACTACCCCGCCGCAGAGCAGCGGGGTATCGCTAAGGAATAAGTTTATGAATTCGCCGCAGAGCGGCGGGGAACTAACCCCGTAGCGATTAGATCGAGGTCAGTTCCAACAATGCTACTTCCGGCGTCTGTCCATTCATAAGTAAATGGAGGGGTTCCTGAAACAGCTAAACCCGTAATTTCACCATTATTTTGCCCACAAGTTGAATTACCTATTGTTAAATTACTTTCATCAATTAATGGTGCACCAAGATCAACATCAAAAGGAAACTGGTCTGGTAAAGCAATATTTCCACAAGCATCATAAATTCCCGACTGAACAATATTTAAAGAATAAGAGCCATTAACGGAAAATGCAGGATCAACAGTAAGAGTATATTCCTTTTCCATATCACCTCCAACACCGCAAGCTTCGCCATAAACATTAGTAATAGTGAATGGACCCCCGGGTCCGGTAAGAGTGAATGAAGAAGTTGAAACAGAAGCACACATAACATTTTCAGAAAACAAAAAATCAATGGTATTGTCACCACAAGTAATATCATCCCCATAAACCTGACTTATTGTTGGGCGAACATTATCATAAATTTGTGCGGTAGAAATGCCAAAGTCAAGAGTATAACCAAATTGAGTAGAACTATAATTACTAATATTTACAACATAAGTTTGTCCTTCCTGCACAGGTATCATAGCATTAAAAGGTGCTCCTGAACCTCCGTTTGGACCTGTGTTTCCTGTAGTTCCTGAATAATTGCAGGAAACTTCTAAACTTGCGTCACTAAAAATATCTTCACATCCTGCTACCGTTAAATTATACACAGCCCAGTCATAATCATCTGAGCCATTATTGGGGGTAAGTAAGAACCCAAGATCTCCATCACTCTGAACAGTTAAAATATACCAAACATCATTTTTCTCTCCTGAATTTAAACAAGATATTGAAGAGTTTATTTCATTTTGATAATTACCGGTTCCTGAATATGAATTTGACTGAGAATATAATGGATCACATACAACTATTGCTCCAAGACAGTCTTGGTCGGTTGGAGTTTGGGAAACTGCAGTATTATTAATTGTTAATAATAAAAGTGGTAGAAAAATAAAAAATCTGTTAAGTATTACATGTAAATTCATATTGCTGTTGCTTACTTTTTTAATAAGTAATACTTATTATCAATCAAAATGTCGCATTATTTACTTATTTTTAATTGCTCCTTTGATTGCAAAACGGCGTTTACTCACGAAAGTGTTTAAGATAATTTCCCTTTTTGTTTTTAGAATTGCAAAGATAAAAAAAATACAAACTTTACAATTATAAGTTAGTTCCACTTTTACCTTTTTTGGAAAATATACTTACTTTTGTTTTCCAATACTAAAAAAAATACATTCATGCTAAAAAGAATTCTTTTCTTCGTTTTATTTATTATTTCAAGTCTTTCGTTTTCTCAGAATTATTCTCTTATAGGGGTAATTGAAAATTATACAAATAGTAAACTTTATCTCGCAGATTTTTACGGAGATCAAAAAAATATTGTTGATTCTACAATGTCTGACAAAACGGGAAAATTTGAATTTACGTTTTCTGATAAAATGCCAATCGGGCAATACCGCATACTACTGACTGCACAAAATTTCATTGATGTTATTTTCAATAAAGAAAATATTCAATTTATTACTTCGGGTCTTTCTCCAAACGAGGATATTAAAATTATCAGTTCTAATGAAAATCGACTTTATTATGCTTATATATATCAGCGAAATATGTGTCAATTCAAAACTGATATTTTAAGTGATTTAGTGAATTATTATCCCGAACATGGTGATTTTTATTTAACAGCAAAAAATGAGTATATTTCTATTCAGAAAAAATTTAGTGATTTTGTTGATGATCTGATAAAAAATAAGCCTGAAAGTTTTGTTACAAGGATTGCTACTTTTGAAAGAAAACCCTATCTTAACCCTGATCTTTCAGCTGCTGAAAGGCAATTGTATACAAAATCTCATTTTTTTGATAATATTAATTTTAATGATACTTTACTCTTGCACTCAAATGTTATTTCATCAAAAATAGTTTCGTATTTATCATTTTATCAAAACAAATCATTTACAAAAGAGCAGTTAGAAAATTCATTTATTCAAGCAGTTGACACTTTAATGCTAAAAGCTTTTGATAATGAAAAAGTTTATGAGTTTGTAGTTGAATATTTAATAAAAGGATTCGACAGTTTTGGCTTCAATAAGGTTATTTTACACATTGCAGAGTATTCGGGATTAGGTGAGAAGTGTGTAAACAAAAAACGAAAATCCGAATTGGGAAAACGAATAGAAGGACTGAAAAAAATGGCAATTGGAAACCAAGCCCCAGAAATTATTGCATCAGATATTAATGGAAATAAAGTTATCCTTTCAGAGATTAAAAAAGAAAATACTTTGGTAATTTTTTGGTCAAGCAGTTGTCCGCATTGTACAAAGTTTTTACCTCGTTTAAAAAATATTTACAATAATAATAAAAGCAATTTCGAAATTATTGCTATTTCATTAGATACTTCACAAACTGCATACATGGATAATATTAATAAGAATAAATATAATTGGATAAATGTTTGTGATTTTATAGGTTGGGATACTAAACCTGCCAAAGATTACAGCGTTTATGCCACGCCCATCATGTATCTTCTCGATAAAAACAATAAAATCATCGGGCAACCTTCTTCGGTTGGAGAAGTTAAAGAATCGATTAAATAGAATATTTTTTTAATAAACAATCAACTTATAATAATCTACAGCTTCGGTATTAGCAGTAATTCTGAGAAAGACAAATCCTTTTACAAATCCGCTTATATTTATATTTTGTCTCACGGGTGGATTGCTAAAATTATATTCTCTTAATTTACGACCAAGTTCATCAAACAAAGTAATTGTAACATTTTCATATTTTGTTTTTCCAAAAAATATTTCAATCGGTCCATTTGTAGGATTTGGAGTTATTACCGGTTGGACATGGATAAAATCCTTTCTCACAAGAGTATCTGATTTAACATCATTTTTCACTATCAAAGTAACAGTATAATCCCCCGCTGAATTATAAGAAATGCCGGTAGGGTTCTGCATTGTAGAACCTGAAGGTTCACCACCATCAAATATCCACTCCCATTCATCCGGTTCACCATTTGAGATATCAGTAAAATAAGCTTTACCACCTACTTTTATTGTATTTGTATCGACAGAAAACAAAGAGAAAAGTGCATTTGGATCAACCCCAATTCCATCAAGTGAAAGAATTCCGGAATTATCAGGATCAAGCCATGCCTTAAGTTGCAAGGAATCATGTTTAATATTCGACTCCCATGAATATGAAAATTTTCCATAATAATCCGGTCCTGTCAGATTCTGACAAGAAGCTGCACCTCCTGTAAGTGCGCCAATTATCCTCCCCTCCTGACTAAAAATAGGAGACCCTGAAGAACCACCCTCTGTAACACCATGATTAGTTTGTGTTTCGTCCCAAACAACTTTCCAGTACATTGCATCCGGATCTTCAACAACGCTGCTGTAAGGTGTTGAAATTACACTCGACAAATAAGTTGATATTTTTTTAATATCTCCGGCAGGATAATGAATTCCTACTCCAGAAAGTGAAGCATTATTATATGCATCCCAACCATTGTAAAATGGATCATATTCATCAGGTACATTATTATTTAATAATAAAAGCTTGAAATCAGAACCTAAACTAGAACCCTGAGGTGCATTAGCTTTTAATGTAGCTCCAACAATAGAATTTGATTCAGGTTCTTCTACTGGATTAGGACATTCAGCCGATTCATAATTAAAATAAAATATCCATTGATTGTAATCCGATGCATTAGCAGTCATCCCACAATGATTTGCAGTAAGAAAATACGGTTGATTATTCTGACGAACATTATTTATTAGAGAACCGGAACATAAACTTAAACTCGATCCGTTTTTTAATAAAATTTTAGCGACTCCTTTTTTCTGATCTTGCCAGTTGTTTCCTTCAGGGCAATTTACGTTCACTTCGCAAGGACCGGAATCTCCAAAACCGGTTTTATTAAAAAATGAATTTACTCCACGATATACATAAGCAACTTCATCAATTGATATTTTTGGAAAATCAATAACTCCTTTTGGTTGATAATATTCTAATATTGTTACTTCTCCTTTAATCAACTCGGTTGCAAATTTCTTGTTACCGGAATTATTCAAACTCGTATAAGCACCAATGATTTGTGTTTTGTTTTCATTATATAAAAATAGTTTTCCTCCTTCAGGTAAACTGAAAACACTATAATAAATCCCGATTGCTTTTGCTCCTTCTGAAACAATTTTTAACCTCCATACTCTACCTTTTTTCCCAAGATCGGTCCATGTTCCTGAATTTTCAATATTGATATCAACATCAATGGTTACACCAATATTAAAAGGCGAAACGCCTTTGTCATAATACTCATTAGCTTTTAATATCTGATCAAGATCCGGTTTTGGAATATTTATTTCCTGGAAATGTTTTGAGAAGTTTTGTGAAGAACTTATAGGTAAACCATATTGACTGATCTGCGAAAATGCAGGAAAAAAAGTAAAAATAATTAATACAGCAATTATATATTTTTTGAATATTCGAATATTCATTTTTTAATAGAGTTAGTGAAATTCAATAAGCAAAAATAAGGAAAAATTATTTTAATGTGTAATTGTGAGTAATTAAAACAGCCACAGATTCACAGAAAAAAAATAAAGGCACTCGTTTCAAACGAGCGCCAGCGTATTATTTAGGCTTGGTCTTTTTTGACAGGATTTACAGGATTACTGTTTCACAATCTTCCAAGTAGTTTTTGTTTATCGCCTAGTATAATTTTAAGAAGAAAAATTCCGTTTTGTTGAGTTGTACCTACGAATTCTCAATTCTCAATATTAAGTGTACTTTTGCTTCCACTAACAGTATTTATGAAAACCAAAGCAATATACATTGTACTATTTATTTATGCAATCATAGCTACTTTTACAATATTATTTTTTGATGGAACAGGTGGTGCGGGAGATAGCATTCTGCATTATTTATATGCTAAATATGCACCTTTTCATCCTCAACTTTTCTTTAATCATTGGGCAAAACCTGTTTATGTATTATTAGTTTGTCCGTTTGCGCAATTTGGATTTACCGGAGTAAAAATTTTCAATGCAATTGTTACAATAATTAGTGTTTTTTTAACTTTTAAAATTGCTCAGGAATTAAATCTTAAAAATGCAATTATTGCAGCTGTACTATTAATATTTTCTCCACTATATTTTGCACTTACTTTTTCAGGATTGACAGAACCTTTATTTGCTTTGTTTATCAGCATTGGGATTTACGCAATATTAAAACATAAAAATATAGCTGCGTGTTTAATTATTTCATTTCTACCTTTTATTCGTTCCGAAGGTTTAATTATTATCGGAGTTTTTGCATTTTATTTTTTACTGAAAGAGAAGTGGAAATTTCTTCCGTTGCTCCTTTTCGGAAATGTTGTGTATTCGATTGCCGGATTCTTTGTTTATCATGATTTTCTATGGGTATTTACAAAAATTCCTTACGCAAAATTAAGCAGCACTTATGGCGATGGAAGGCTTTTTCATTTTGTCGATCAATTGATTTATATTGTTGGCGTACCAATTTATCTTTTATTTTGGCTGGGCATTATTGGCATTATCTGGAAATCAATAAAAAGAAAAACTAATCTCGAACTGCAGGTTTTGGTGTTTTTGAGCTTTCTGGCTTTTTTTGTTGCTCATTCACTTTTTTGGTATTTAGGTATATTTAATTCAATGGGGTTAAAAAGAGTGTTAATCGGTGTTACTCCACTTATTGCAATAATTTCACTTGTAGGTTTTAATTTTATTAGTGAAGATGTTTTTAAAAAACGCAAGATTCCAAAGCTGATTATTCAGTTTCTATTAATTTCATATATTTTAATATTTCCATTTACAAAAAATCCGGCTGCAATAAACTGGGAAAAAGATTTTAAACTTTCAAAAGATCAGCAAACTGCAATTCAGATAGCTGACTATATCAATCAAAATATTGGAACTGATCACCGCTTTGTTTTTGCTCATCCATACCTAAGCGAAGTGCTTAAAATTGATCATTTTGATAATAAAAAACGCTTGGAGCTAAACCAAGATTTTATGTATTACATTAAATCAGGTGACATTGTTATTTGGGAAAATTGGTTTTGTATAGTCGAGCATGGAGTAAAAAAAGAACAACTTGATAATAATTCAGAACTAAAAAATATTTATAATTTAAGCGTTGAAAAAAATGGTCGGGATATATTTTATTCGGTTTATATCTGTGAATGATATTGCATTGTCGGATGGTTAAATTCTAACATGTCTTGCTGGGTAATCCTCAAGATTTCCAAAATCTAGAGGATTTGGTTTGATAATCCATCCATACGGACTTGTTACACATCGTACGGACCTACATAGCTTGCGATCGTTTGCACCTAAAATCCGCATGTCATATAAAAATCTAAATCTAAAATCATAACTCCAAAATCCAAACTCCCAATAATAATTGTACTTTTGTTTTCTTTAAAACAAACCCACGTAAATATAAATTATGGAAAAAATAAAAAGAACTCTCAGGGATTCGGCAAAAGCTCGTTGGACTATGATGGTATTAGTTAGTTTATTGATGGCAGCGAACTATTATTTTTATGATGTTTTATCACCTTTAAAAACAATTTTGCAAGATCATCTTAATTTTTCTTCACAGGATTTTGGAATTGTCGCCGGCTTTTATGCCTTTCCAAATACGTTTTTGTTAATGGCAATATTAGGAGGTATCATTCTTGATAAAATGGGTATAAGACCAACCGGTTTGCTTTTTGCCGTTTTCATGTTGATAGGAGCTCTTATTACTGCTTACGGAGCATCAGATATATACAGAAATGGTGGACTTGGTTACAGTTTAATGGGTTCATTTTGGACATCTTACTCTCCTGAGTTAAAAATGATGTCGTTTGGAATGTTGATTTTCGGACTTGGTGCCGAAACCAGCATTGTGGTAGCAAGTAAAATTATAGTTAAATGGTTTAAAGGATATGAAATTGCATTGGCATTCGCATTAAATCTAGGAATTGCACGAGCCGGGACTGCACTTGCATTCAACTTATCACCACGATTAATTTTCGGCGACAACTGGACTTTTCCAATTTGGTTTGCTGTAATGCTTCTTTTAGTTGCCTTTCTAGGTTTCTTAATTTACATTATGTATGATGTAAAAATCGATCGTCAGATAAAATCAAATGTTAGTTTAATAGAAAAAGATGAAGAATTTCATATTTCTGACTTAAAGAAATTATTTACCAACAGTTCATTTTTATACATCACGGCTTTATGTGTAACTTTTTATGCTGCAGTTTTTCCATTTTTAAAATTTGCTCCTGACTTTTTCTTCCATAAATATGGAGTATCTCAAGCAGCCAGTGGGGACATTGCATCACTTCTCCCCTATGGAACGATGTTATTTACACCAATTTTCGGTTTGTTAGTCGATAAAAAAGGAAAAGGTGCTACATTAATGATTTATGGATCATTACTATTATTAGTTGTTCATTTACTTTTCAGTTTTACAACTTTCAATGTTTATATATTAATGATATTACTTGGAATTGCATTTTCGCTGGTACCTGCTGCAATGTGGCCATCAGTTGCAAAAATTATTCCGGAACACCGAATTGGAACAGCATACGGAGCCATGTTCTCACTACAGAATCTAGGTCTATTTGCAGTCCCAATCCTTGCCGGAACAATTTTGGATTCAACTAATCCGGGAATTACAAATGAAATGATAAAACAAGGTTCCAGATTAGATTATACTCCAACAATGTTAATGTTCGCAGGATTTGGTGTTTTAGGTGTTTTCTTTGCATTTATGCTAAAACGAAATGACAAAACTTCGGGTTACGGCCTTGAATTACCATCAAATGCAACTGTTGAAACAAGTGAGGAAATGAAATAATATAAAAAAGAAGTACTTAAAGTGCCTAGAATTTGAAGTGACTAAAGTTAAGAAATCTTCAAGGGTTCAACTCAAGGAACTTTAGGCACTCTATCCCGAAAGCTTTCGGGATTAGGCACTAATAAATTTTTCATGGAACAATTAAAACAGTCACTAAAAGACAGTCCAAGAGTTAGATGGAGCATTCTATTATTAATAGCCTCAGTTCAGGCTGCTAATTATTATTTTTACGATGCTTTATCGCCTTTAAAAAGGTTGATGGAAGAAAGTTTTAATATTACATCTTCAAGCTACGGGCTTCTTATTGCAGCTTACTCCATTCCGAATACTTTTTTATTAATGGCCGTTTTGGGTGGTGTTATTCTCGACAAACTCGGTATTAGGAGAACAGGTTTTCTTTTTGTTGGAATGATGGCTATTGGTGGATTAATTACTGCTTACGGAGCAAGCGAATATTTTTCAAATGGTGGTTTTGCGTATGGATTTTTCAACTCCTTTCTAACAAATTATTCTCCGGAATTAAAAATGATGATTCTGGGAAGGTTTTTCTTTGGACTTGGTGCCGAAACCAGCATTGTTGTTGTCAGCAAAGTTATTGTAAAATGGTTTAAAGGCAAGGAACTTGCTTTGGCATTTGGAATGAAAATCGGACTGGCAAGAGCAGGATCAGCTTTAGCAATTTTCTTCTCAGCCGACATTGCAGAATCTGCCTCTCATTGGACAATAGCAATTTGGTTTGCTGCAATGTTATTATTAATTGCTTTTCTTGCATTTATTGTTTACACAATTTTTGATGTAAAAATCGATAAACAACTTAACGAAGGAAGTTCTATTAAAAAAGATGAAGGATTTAGTTTCGCTGATTTAAAAAAGCTGGCTACTAATAAATCATTTATTTATGTTACTCTGCTTTGTTTAACTTTTTATTCAGCTGTTTTTCCATTCCAGGCATTTTCACCCGATTTTCTGTTAAATAAATTTGGAATGACCATGATTCAGAGTGGTAAGATTGCATCTATTCTTTACTGGGTAACAATGTTTGCCACACCACTTTTTGGTTTTATTGTTGATAAATACGGGAAAAGTGCAACTCTTATGATTTTTGGTGCAGTAATTATAACTGTCGTTCATTTGTTATTCGCATTAACAAATTTTAATCCGATTATTTTACTAGTTTTACTTGGCATAGCCATAGCACTTGTTCCTGCAGCAATGTGGCCATCAGTCGCTAAAATTGTTCCTGAACACAGAATTGGGACCGCTTACGGAGCAATGTTCTCAATACAAAATCTTGGCCTTTTTGCAGTACCTATTCTTGCAGGTATAATCCTCGATTCTTCAAATCCCGGAATTACCAGTGAGATGATACAAGAGGGTGCGAGACTTCATTATACACCCACAATCCTGATTTTTGCAGGATTTGGATTATTAGGTTTAATATTTGCATTTTTACTTAAACGTGAAGATAAAACTTCAACTTATGGACTTGAGTTGCCTTCTAATGCAAAAGTGAAAAAATAATATTATAAATATAATTAATTACTGAAAAATCAATAACAATAAAATATATAAAAATGAAAAAGTTAATTTATCTTCTTGCATTTTTGTTTCTTTTTTCAGCTTGCGCAGAAATAAAAGAACAAAAAAAACCAAAACCTAAAAACATCATTCTTATGATTGGTGATGGTATGGGATTAACGCAGGTGTATGCTGCCTATACAGTCAAAAAAGACAAAACTAATATGGCAAGATGCAAACATATAGGGCTTGTAACTACAAGTTCGAAAGATAATCTAATTACTGATTCGGCAGCAGCAGGTACTGCACTTGCAACAGGTAATAAAACCAACAACGGGCTACTTGGTGTTGATAAAGATGGGAATAAATTTCCTACAATTCTCGAAATTGCCGAAGAACACAAGAAAGCCACCGGATTAGTGGTTACATGCGCAATTACACATGCCACTCCAGCAGCGTTTATCGCACATAACATTAGCAGAGGCAATTATGAAGGTATAGCAAAAGACTTTCTAAAAACTGACATTGATGTTTTTTTTGGTGGTGGAAAAGACCATTTCATGAAACGAGCCGACAGTCTAAATTTGATCGACAGCTTAATTGCAAGAGATTATAATATTGTGTATGATGTTAATGAAATTTCATCAATAAAAAATGGGAAAACAGTAGGTTTATTTTATGATTTTCACCCACCAAAATATTCAGAAGGAAGAGGTGATTTTCTTGAAAAAGCAAGTTTGAAAGCTATTGAAATTTTAGATCAGGATGAAGATGGATTTTTCATGATGATTGAAGGTTCACAAATTGACTGGGCGGGTCATGATAATGATTTGCAATATCTACTTGACGAAACTCTTGAATTTGATGATGTAGTTGGAAAAGTTCTTGATTTCGCTGAAAAGGACGGGGAAACTCTGGTAATTATCACAGCCGACCACGAATGTGGTGGATTTACCATTGTTGATGGAGATTTGGAAAAAGGCACAATAAAAGGACATTTCTCTACAGGACATCATACTCCGGTAATGGTTCCATTATTCGCTTATGGTCCGGGATCTGAAAACTTTTGTGGTGTCTATGATAATACTGATGTTTATAAAAAGATGAAAAATGCATTCGGATTTTAGAAATGATACTTGATATTTGACACCGGTTACTTGATGAAAACCGCTAAGCGCCTCTAAGGCGCTAAGCGGATGACTTGAAATTACAAACGAGTGTCAGCAATCAAATAATCGGTAAAAACATCTTTTAACTTTTAACTAATAATCATGGTAATAATAACGGGAGCAGCAGGATTTATTGGAAGTTGTATGGTCAGCAAACTCAACTCCGAAAATTATAATGATCTTATTTTAGTTGATGATTTTTCTAATCCCAAAAAGAACAACAATCTTAAAGGGAAAAACTTTATTGAAAAGATCGATAGAAATATATTCTTCGACTGGTTTAAAAAAAATCACAAAAAAGTTGATTTTGTTTTTCACATTGGAGCACGTACCGATACAGCAGAATTTGATGTTTCGGTTTTTGACAAACTAAATCTGAACTACAGCAAGAAAATTTGGAAATCATGTACAGAATTTAATATCCCTTTGATTTATGCATCCTCAGCTGCTACTTATGGTATGGGTGAATTAGGTTATAATGATAATCATGAAATTATTGAAAAACTTAAACCATTAAATCCTTACGGAGAATCAAAAAATGAATTTGATAAATGGGTTTTAAAGCAAAATAAACTTCCACCGTATTGGGCAGGTATGAAATTTTTTAATGTTTACGGTCCAAACGAATATCACAAAGGAAGAATGGCTTCTGTGATAATTCATGCTTTTAAACAAATAAATGAAAGCGGAAAAGTTAAACTTTTTAAATCACACAAACCTGATTTTGAGGACGGAAAACAATTACGTGATTTTGTTTATGTAAAAGATGTTACAAATGTTTTGTATTTCCTTATGGAAAACAAAAAATATTCAGGAATCTATAATCTCGGAACAGGAAAAGCCCGTTCATTTTTTGACCTCGCAAAAGCAACATTTAAAGCTCTCAACAAAAAAGAAAATATTGAATTTATTGATACACCTATTGATATCAGAGATAAGTATCAGTATTTTACAGAAGCAAATATGCAAAAGCTAAAATCTATTGGATATAAAAAAGCTTTTCACAGCCTGGAAGAAGGTGTAAGAGATTATGTTCAGAATTACTTAAGCGGAGCAAAATTTTATTAGAAAAAACTGTAATAAAAAAAAACTCACTAAATGCAATAACATTTTAGTGAGTTTTTTTTTTGTAATGATAATTATCCAAGCTTATTGCACATTAGAAATTTTATTATATTTTTCCTCAACTTCTTTCATTCGTTTTTCGAATCGTAAATAAAGTTGGCTAAAAGCTTCTTCTTCCTCATCAGAAAGTCCATCAGAAATAAGATGCGATTTTTCTTCCAGTTCACCAAAAGTAATAATAAATTCACCTACTGAAACCGAATATGAAGCCATTATTTTTAAAGCTTTAAACTTTTGCATTGTTGAAAGTTCATCACCTTCTTTAACTCCCATTTCGTTGAGTTCAATTAGCATTTCTTCAACAGAAAAAGCAAATTCATCTACAGCATACGACATAGCAGTTAAATATTCCACGGCTTCAGGATTATCTTTTAAGGATTCGGGGATAACAACTTCCTGAGGAACAAAAGTTGTTTTAGTTTGCTTACCGTCTCCACAGCCGAATACAAAAAAAACAATTAATATTAAACCGGATAATTTGAACAATTTGTTTTTCATTTTAATTTTTTTGGTTAATTTTTTTGGTTAAGTAATTTTTCTGTCATAATTATATATAAGTATTATATATGTTCTTTTAAGTCAAGTAAAAAATCCTTTATTGATCTTAATGATTTTACAACTTCTATGTTTTTTACAGTATCTTCTTTATTTTCGGCAAGTTTTGTTTTTGCTCCAGCAAGTGTATAACCTCTTTCTTTAACGAGATGATAAATTATATAGAAATTATCAACATCCGGTTGAGTAAATAATCTGTTACCTTTTTTATTCTTTTTTGGTTTTATTATATCAAATTCTTTTTCCCAAAACCTAATTAATGATGTGTTTACATCAAACATTTTGGAAACTTCGCCTATCGTATAATAAAGTTTTTCAGCCACTGATTCTATTAATAAATATATTTATAATGATAAAATGCTTAAATATTTCATAACAATTAAATCTTTGATAATAAATAGCTTAAAATTACAATTTTAAGTTTTTTTTGCAAATCATTTTTATTTTAGTATTAATCGCTTTCGTACCAAAGTTTCAGTGTCCCAAAAGATTTATAGTAGCACCTTATTAATCCATTGATTGAGAAGGTATTGCTGAAAGTTCCAGCATTTTTTCGTATTCTTCAGGTGTAATATCATTAAAGAAATAATGAATAGGATCAATAGCTTTACGATTTTTCTGAACTTCATAATGTAGGTGAGGAGCAGTAGATTTTCCTGTATTTCCAACAAGAGCAATCAATTGACCTCTTTTTACTTTTTCTCCTCTTTTCACTTTAAATTCGTAAAGATGAGCATAAAGAGTATGATATCCATATCCATGATCGATAATCACTACATTACCATAACCTCTTCTTGACTTTCTAATAAACTTAACAACTCCATTTCCGGTAGCATATACTTCGGTTCCTGTTGGAGCGGAAAAATCAACTCCCGAATGAAATTTCTTAACTTTATAAAAAGGATCGGTACGATAACCATAATACGAAGAAATTCTTTTCAAATCAACATTTCTAACTGGTTGAATTGCGGGAAGACATGCAAGCATCTCGGCCTTATTAATTGCCATATTAAAAACCTCGTCGAAAGAAGTTGATTGAACATACAGTTGACTTGCAATCTTATCAAGTTTTCTTGACGTCTCAATAATTAATTCAGAATTTCTATATCCGTCAAGTTTTGCATACCTGTTTGCCCCTCCATATCCGGCCTTTCTAACTGAACTTGGAATTGGCTCTGCTTCAAAAATTACACGATAAATATTATCATCTCTATTTTGAATATCTTGTAAAACAACTGACATATTATCAATCTGATCATTCAAAATACTATATTTAAATTTCAATTGTTCGATTTCTCTTTTTTGCATCCTTTCTTTTGGAGATTCAAAAAAACTGTATGCAACAAAAATAACTACACCGGCAAAAACTAAAGTAGTTGCAATAAAAGAAAATATTTTTATCAACCAAGTTTTAGCAGACACTTTTACTCTATCATAAGATAAAGTCTTGGGATTATATTTATATTGTGATTTAGGCATATTATCTTTGATCAATAAAAATGTCCTCACTATTTTTATCTGAACAAATGCAAATTTAATTAAATAAACTAAATTTGCAAATAAAAACAATTAACAATAATATGTTAAAATAGCAATGTATGAAATCTTCCCAAGTAAGAAAAACATTTTTAGATTTTTTTGTTTCTAAAGGCCACAATATAGTCCCTTCCGCTCCAATGGTTACAAAAAATGATCCTACTCTTATGTTTATAAATGCAGGCATGAACCAATTCAAGGATGTTTTTTTAGGAAATTCTCCGATTACTCAAAAAAGAATAGCTGACACACAAAAATGCTTAAGGGTATCGGGAAAACATAATGATTTGGAAGAAGTTGGTCGCGACACATATCATCATACAATGTTTGAGATGCTTGGCAATTGGTCGTTTGGTGATTATTTTAAAAAAGAAGCAATTGAATGGGCATGGGAATTACTCACCGAAGTTTATAAAATAAATAAAAATAATCTTTACGTAACTGTTTTTGAAGGTGACAAAAGTGATGGTCTTGGAAAAGATGAAGAAACTTATTTATATTGGAAAAATATTGTAGCTGAAGAGAATATTCTTAACGGATCTAAAAAAGATAATTTCTGGGAAATGGGTAATACCGGACCATGTGGACCATGTTCCGAAATTCATATTGATATCCGCAACGAAGAAGAAAAGGCAAAAATTCCCGGAAAGGAATTAATTAACAAAGACCATCCTGAAGTAATTGAAATTTGGAATTTGGTTTTTATTGAGTTTAACAGAAATGCAAGTGGAAAACTTGAAATTTTGCCGGAAAAACACGTTGATACAGGCATGGGTTTTGAACGCTTGTGTATGGTAATGCAAGGTGTTAGATCAAATTATGATACCGATGTTTTTCAACCATTAATATTGGAAATTGCAAAACTATCGAATAAAAAATACGGCGATAATAATGATGCAGATATTGCAATGCGAGTTATTTCAGATCATTTACGTGCCGTAGCTTTTGCAATTGGTGATGGACAATTACCTTCGAATACAGGTGCAGGCTACGTTATTCGACGAATACTCAGACGTGCAATAAGATACGGGTATACATTTTTAGGGTTCACAGAACCATTTATTAACAAACTTGTTCCTCTTCTTGTTTCCCAGATGGAAGATATTTTTCCTGAAATTGGCAAGCAAAAAGATTTAATCCGTAAAGTAATTGCAGAAGAAGAAAATTCTTTTTTACGAACTCTGTCTCTCGGAATAAAAAAGTTTGATCAGTATATTTCACGGCAAGGAAAACAAAAAATTATTGATGGTGATTTTGCCTTCGAACTTTTTGATACATACGGTTTTCCAATCGATCTGACCAAGCTTATGGCTGAAGAAAAAAAATGGACTGTTGACATGCAGGGTTTTGAAAAAGGATTAAAAACACAAAAAGAAAGATCGAAAAAAGCTGCTGCTGTTGAATCAGAAGATTGGACAATTTTATCAGAAAACAATAAAAAAACTGAGTTTATCGGATATAAAAACCTTAGGAATGAAGCTGAGATAATAAAATACAGAAAAGTAAAAACCGGCAAAAATGAATTTTTCGAAATTGTTATAAACAAAACTCCTTTTTATGCAGAATCAGGTGGACAAGTTGGTGACAAGGGTTATTTTTTGATGAACAATGATAAAATATTTATTGATGATACTAAAACAGAAAATAATCTGATTATTCATATCACAAAAAAGCTACCTCAAAATATCAATAAAAATATTACAGCAGTTGTAAATGCAGAAAAAAGACAACAAACATCAAATAATCACACAGCCACACATTTAATGCACTCTGCACTTAAAGATGTTTTAGGTGAGCATGTTGAACAAAAAGGTTCCTTGGTTGAAGCCAACAGATTACGATTTGATTTTTCTCATTTTTCCAAACTTACAAAAGAAGAAATTCTTAAAGTTGAGAAAATTGTAAATAAAAAAATTCGTCAAAATATTCAACTTGATGAAAAACGTAATATCCCTTTCGCTGATTCAAAAAAAATGGGAGCAACAGCATTATTTGGAGAAAAATATGGAGACACAGTAAGAGTAATTACTTTCGACAAAGATTTTTCTGTAGAGCTTTGTGGGGGTACACATGTAAATGCCACAGGTATGATTGGTACTTTTAAAATTATTTCTGAAAGTGCAATTGCAGCAGGCATTAGACGAATAGAAGCAATTACAGGAGATAAAGCAGAAGAAAACTTGATTAAGCAATACGATACTATTCATAATATTAAAGAACTACTTAAAAATCCTAATAATGTAATTCTTGGCATTAAAAACCTTATCGAACAAAATACACTTCTTCAGAAAGAAATTAATAAACTTAAGAAAGGTCAAACAAACGAGATTATTAAAAAACTCACAGAAAATGTAGAAAATATTAATGGTATTAATTTTATTTCTGCAAAACTTGAAATTGACATAAATACTGCAAAAGATATTGCTTTTAGTCTGAATAAAAAAATTGCAAACATGTTTCTAATTTTAGGTTCATTTCAAGATAATAAAGCTAATTTAACAATTATGATTTCCGAAAACATCATAAATAATAAGGAATTACATGCAGGAAATATTATCAAGGAAATATCAAAAGAGATAAAAGGTGGTGGTGGTGGTCAGGCTCATTTTGCCAGTGCCGGAGGCAAAAGTCCTCAAGGAATTGAAAATGCAATTAAATTAGCAAAATTAAAAATCAATAAATAATTATATACTTAATTAATATAATAACTGTTATTAATGATAATAACTAACAATTTAACTGTTAATAAGTTCTTTTCTTTGATTCAAAGAAATAATATTTTTTTTATAAATTTACCGTTATTATGCAAGGATTTGCTTTGTAATCTTGATAATAAAACAGAAATAAAAAGCTTATGCGAATAAAAAGCCTCATATTTTCAATTATAATTATAATTTCTGGAACAATAGCATATTCGCAGCAAGAAGATAATGAGAATGAAATATCTTTTTCAACTATCAGCGGCGTACAATCGAAATTATCAGACGTATATGGATGGTGCTTACAAGATAATGGTCGTTGGACAAGCGTAAAAAATGTTATACCTTTTTCAAACTACAAAACCAAAAAAAGACCTTCTCAAAAGTTTAAACTTGGACAAGAAAATTTTACTGAGATACAATTACGAAAAGTATTAATTGATGATATACAATACAATGTTCTGATAATTGAATATAAAGATGGTGAGTATGAATTTCCTTTACTTGCAGAAGGATGGCGCAGTTTTTATTCAGCAACATTTTATGTATTTAATGCCAAAAATTTACTTAAAGTTTTACCTGAAGAAGTTGAATTTAATAAACCATTTGCTGTCAATCTTGATGTTTATTGCTATGGAGCAGTTAAAAATTATGATCCTGCCATAATAGGTGATAACATCGTTAACAAAATTACAAAAACACAAAGTTTAATAAATTATAATTATGCAAACCTTGTTTGGGCAGTTTATCCTATTTCAGATAACGGAAAGAAAACTTGTCGTTTTAAATTGGTTAAATCTTATACTACCAAGCATTTATATACCTTTTATACAGACCCGAGGCATTTGGAAGCTCTTTTTAAACATACTTTTTACGAAACAAATTATCATCAATTTAAGAATTTTATCAGAGGTGCTCAACAGAATATTATTCCTATGAGTGAAGATTTTTCTGAATTCCAAAACCATTATAACTGGGGAATGCTGAACTACCAATCAGGTCTATTTGATGTAGCAATTGAAGAGTTTAATAAAGCAGTGGAATTTGAACCTAATGCTGAGATTTCTATGTTGTATTCATATAGGGGTATTTCGAAATTAAAGCTAAATAAATTTAATGAAGCTATTGAAGATTTTGACAAAGCTATTGATATAAAACCACGAGAAGTTTCAGAATACTCCAATTGGATTAAGAACTATTATAATCGTGGCGTAGCAAGGTTTTATATAAATGATCTTGAGGGAGCTTGTCAGGATTGGAACAAATCATATGAACTCGGCTTTGGAATTGCATTAGAATATTTAAATAAGTATTGCTCTTATTAATACTTGAATTAGCTATAATGAAAAATAAAACTATTTTTATAATAATATTTTCTTTTTTCGGATTCTTGATATTTTCAAGCCTCTCATCTTTTTCTCAGGAATATCAACAAAACGAAAAAAGATTCTTCGATAATTGGAGAATTAATATTAATGGAGGTTTGAACTTGTTTTATGGAGACATTCAACAATACAAATTTTTACCATACGAAGATGATTATCGATATGCATACGGAATATCATTACACAAGCAAATATCACCGGTAATTAGCTTTGGAGGACAATTAATAAACGGTAAATTACATGGAACAAGAATTAATGAAACCACAAATACCGGTGTAAATTTTGATTCAAAGGTTTTTGAATATAATTTAAACTCTACAATAAATTTTAGTAATTTGTTTGGTGGATTTAATGAGTACCGAAAATTTTATATTTACGGTTTAGCCGGAATAGGATTTTCGAACTGGGAAACAGAAGTAAAAGATTATGTTACAGGCGAAGTATTACGAAAAAGCGGATTTGTTGGTAGCGGACCAAATAAAAGAACCACTGAAATAGTTATTCCTGTTGGCATCGGTTTTAAATTTAATCTTAGTAACAGCATAGGCATTAATTTTCAACACACTACTCATGGAGTTAATTCCGACAGACTTGACGCAACAGTTAATGGCAGAAAATACGACTATTACAATTACACATCATTAGGTCTTTCATATAATTTCAACTCTTTAAATATTTCACTTGGCAATCCCGACAAAAGACAAGCTAAGTATCAGAGAAGAATTGAGAAGGAAGCTAGAAGGGACATGAGTGCTTATCAAGATAAAGCTAAGCTTGATAAACGCAAAGCTGATAGACGTGATTTGGAAGATGAGAAACGCGAACAGCGTGAACAATACAAAAAAATCAAATCAGAAAGAAGATCCTCATATCAAGGACAAACTCCAAAAGCAGTTGAATATGACATAGTCAGTATAGCCTCTTATTCAAGTTCAAAAACAAAAAATTCAAGGGACAATATTGGAATTGCAAGAATTGATATGGATGCCCCTCCTGTTCAAAAAGAAACAATCATTGATGAAGAGAAATTTATTATTACAGGAAATAAACCTTCCACTTCTAATATTACGTACAATTCAAATCAAACTACTATTACACCTCAAACTGAATTTATTCAGCAAGCTCAAATTTCTGAAACAGGAGTAGTTTTCAGAGTTCAAATAATGGCTAAATACCAGAAAAGAATCAATATTCAACAATTAGCAAATTCATATAATATTAATGAAACAATTGCTGAGGAATATATTAATGGATATTACAAATATACAGCGGGTTTGTTTTATAATTATAACAATGCTGTTGATTACAAAAATGTTTTAAAAAACAAAGGAATTTCCGGAGCCTTTATCATTGCATATAAAAATGGAGTACGAGTTCCGTTGAATACAGTCAGGTAAAAATTCCTCAAGTAAAAACCCGGATTATTCAATATGATTAACCCGGGTTTTTTGGTTTAATTGAAAAAACATGGTTGCTAAAATAGGGGTTTATGTGTTGTTATAAAGAAAGTTAAAGTATGTTTTTTATTTTTACAGATAAAAATGAATAAAAAAGTGTCCGAAATGTAATTCA
>Ga0307992_1000217_pt1 | contig 36983 bp, 35 predicted proteins | sample EllFjometagen133_FD_203162 | JGI IMG/M metagenome (GOLD analysis project Ga0307992, IMG submission 203162) | Marine microbial communities from Ellis Fjord, Antarctic Ocean - #133 | ecosystem: Environmental > Aquatic > Marine > Unclassified | place: Southern Ocean | collected 2014-10-08
GGTGAGCATAGTCATCAATAATGATTGCTCCTCTATACCTACCTAATATTTCTTGTCGACGAGCTGTTCCCTTGAATCTGGCCAGACCTACCCTGACCTTGTCCATGCTCACTCCTAGCTCCACAGCGGCCGCTAGAGCGGCTAAACCATTAGCTAAATTATGTTCACCCAAGAGACTAATGGATAAATCCTTAACAGTCTTTTTATTCTCTATTGAAAATATTCTCTGACCTTTTTCATAATCCATTTTTTTAACTTGCCAGAGAGCCTGTTTATAATCTTTAATCTTATTTAGAGAAAAACCAATAGTTTTAGCTTTGGTCAGTTTAGCTAGTCTACGACAATCTTTATCATCATAATTAAAGACCAAGAAACCATCCCTGGGAATGCGGACAACAAATTTAGCAAAAGCCTGATAATATTGTTCCTTCGTTTTAAAATAATCATGATGATCCCAGTCTACATTATTTAGTACCACGCCAAATGGTTTAAAATATTTTAATTTATTTTGATATTCATCTACTTCTGAAACTAAATATTCTGAATTACCAGTTAAACTACTTCCTTTAAACTGTGGCACTCTAGCGCCCACTAAAACATTGGGTTTAAAATTAGCAGATTTCAGTATATAACCTAACCAAGCAGAAGCAGTAGTTTTTCCATGACTACCAATCACTGCAATACCCCTATGACTGTTGAAAACCTCTGCCAGAGCCTCAGCATAAGTCTTAACTGGAATCTTTTTTTGTTTTAAAGCCGCTTTTAATTCAGGGTTGGTCTGGGGGTTATAGGCGGTGGAATAAATAATTATATCCGCTGATTTATTTAAGTTACTGGCTTTGAATTTCTCAGTAACTTTTATTCCTGATTGCTTTAATACTTCATCGGTCATAAAAGTCTCATTAATATCTGAACCAGAAACCTTAACTCCTTGATTAGCTAAGAACTGAGCTAGCATAGTCATGCCTACTCCTTTAATCCCAATAAAATATGCTGTTTTTATTTTATTTTTCAACATAGGAAATAATAATTTCAGTTAATTTCTCTTTAGAATCCTGCGGGATTAAATTATATAAATTCTCAGCCAACTTTTCACTTCTAGACTTATCCTCTAATAATCTTAAAATCTCATTAGCCAAGTCCTTAGCAGTAGTCTTATCTTCTTCTAAAACTAGGCCGGCCTTATTGTCTTGAATAATTTGAGTATTATCTTCTTGATGAGTACGAGGCATTGGAATAAAAATAGCTGGCTTCCTTAAATAGGATAATTCAGTGATAAAGGCTAAGCCACCTCTAGCAATCACTAAATCTGAAGCTGAAAAGGCTGCCGCTACTTGCTGAGCTGAAACAAACTTGAACACTTTATATTCTCGACTCCCCAGTATGTTTAAACTGCTATTTGCTCCCATAATGTGAATTATTTGGCACTTCCCCTGCAGAATTGGCCAAGCTTCTTTGGCCAGATAGTTAATGGCTTTAGCGCCAGAGCCACCTCCGGTAATAGTAACGACTGGTAAACTTGAACTTAAGTCAAATTCTTTTAAAGCCTGCTCTCGACTAGGGACATTATCAAACTCTTCCCTAACTGGATTGCCAATAAATACAGCTTTTTTGCCATAGTCATTTATAGACTTCTTAAACGTAGTAGTCACCTTCTTGGCGGCCGGGGCCATTAACTTGTTAGCCAAGCCTGGTCTAACATCTTGTTGATGGACAATTACTGGGATACGAAGAAGCCAACCAGCCCAGACTAATGGCACACTCACAAATCCTCCAGCACTCATGATTAATCTAGGATTAACCTTAGCTAAGTATATAAAAGATTGGAAAAAACCAATCAATATTCTAAACCAATCAATAATATTTTTTAAAGAAAAATAGCGACGCCATTTACCACTATAGATACCTACATATGATAATTTTGTATCTTTAACCATTACTTTCTCTAAACCGTGATTAGTACCAATCCAAACTAAATTCCATTCTGGACGCTGTTTAGATAAATTCTGAGCCAAAGCTAATAATGGTGCCACCGAACCACCGGTTCCACCACCACTAAATATTATATTAACTTTTCTACTCTTAACCATATATTAACGATTAGATGTTTGTTTACTAATATTAACTAAAATTCCCAGGGCCATCAAGCCAGCTATGAGAGCCGAGCCTCCCGCACTAATAAACGGCAATGGCACTCCCGTAATCGGCACTAAATTTGTCATTCCTCCAATATTCAAAAATACCTGTATCAAAATCCAACTAACCACTCCAATTGATAATAAACGACCAAAAATATCTGCCGAAGATTTAGCAATAATCCAACCTCTATAAAATATAAATAGATAGAGGAGTATTAGAAAGGTAGAAAATATAAAACCAATTTCTTCCGAAATAATCGGAAAAATAGCATCACCACTAACTTCTGGCAAGTACAGGAATTTCTGACGACTCTCACCTAGACCTCTCCCTGTCCAACCTCCAGAACCAACTGCAATTAAAGATTGATTTATCTGATAGCATATATGATCAGGGCTAAAACTTGGGTCAGCTAAACATTGGAATCTTTGAGCTTGATAACCATTCATGCCCACCACGCCCCAGAGAGCCATCCCCATCAATATTAAAATGGCTAACATATGTCGAATTTTAGCGCCACCGACAAAATATACAATTAAAGAACTCAAAACAATAATGGATAATGTCCCTAGATCCGGTTGTTTATACATCAATAAGCATATTACTCCCAAAATAATCAAAAATGGAGCTAGGCCTTGGGAAAATTCTTTAACTGCTTTACCTCGTAATTCCAACCAAGCTGCTAAGTATATTAAAAAAGATAATTTTACAAACTCCGATGGCTGAATGGAAAAACCAAAAATATTAATCCAACTATGGGCAGTGCCGTAACCAGCACTTAGGCCAGGAATGAATACTAAGATTAACAACACCAGGGATCCACCTAAAAAATAAATAGCATTCTTACGCCAGAAATGATAATCAATACGAGAAAAAATAAAAAACAATCCTAAACCAATTATCAGAGGAAGCAATTGGTTTTTTAAATAATAATAACTATCTCCAAAATGGCTATAGGCACTTACAGCAGAAGCGCTAGCTAACATCAATAAGCCAAAAACCACTAATATCAAAGTAGAAAAAATTAATGGTTTATCAGGTTCATGTTCATGTTTCTTAACACGAAATAATCTTTTTAGGAAAGCTTTAAATAGCTTCATATTATAATCCCCTATCTAACAAGAATAAAACTAAGCCCAGCGCGGTGGCAATAAAAGAAATTACCCAAAAACGCATAACAATCTTTGGCTCAGTCCAGCCAATGGCTTGAAAATGATGATGAATAGGGCTTGAAAGAAATAATTTTTTCTTTTTTATTTTTTTATAACTAAGTTGAATAATCACAGACAGAGACTCCATTAAAAATACAATTCCAATAATTGGCAATAGTAAAGCATAATTGGTAAGCATGGCTATGATGCCCAACGTCACCCCTAAACTCATAGCGCCAGTATCTCCTAAATAAAAACGGGCCGGATTAATATTGAACCAAAGAAAAGCTAATAACGCACCAATAATCACGCCGCAAAAAACAGCTAAATCATACCAACCAAGAACGAAAGCAATTACACCATAGGCGGCATAACCAGCTAATAACGTACCGCCGGCTAATCCATCTAAGCCATCTGTTTCGTTAACCGAGAAAGCCGTGCCCACAATAACTATCATAAACACTGGAATATACCACCAACCGATTTCAAAGTTACCAAAAAATGGTACGTGAAAAACTGTCCAATCTAATTTAAAATAAAACCAAAGAGCTCCAATTAGAGCAATCACTGCATAAATTATTAAACGATGTCCTATATTTAAGCCACCGCCTCCCAACGTTCCTTTACCCTTTACATCCATCCAATCATCAACTAGACCAACTAAAGCCGTGGCAATTAAAGCCCCCAATGGCAATAAAGTTTGTTGACGAGATAAAAAATTTAATTTTTCTAAAGCTGGAATATTAATTAAATCTCCTAGAAAAGCGAAAACAATAATAAAAATTAAAACTGTTAACCAAACTAAGATTCCCCCCATAGTTGGAGTACCGGCCTTGTGAGCATGTAATTTCGAAAAAATTGGCGTTTTACCACTATTTCTGATTTTCTTACCCATTTTGTATTTATATAAAAAATGGGTCAACAATGGCGTCCATAAAATAGCAAAAACAAAAGCTAAAGTGGATAATAAGAGAATTTTTATAATTTGAAAATCAGGCATATTTAGCGAAAATTAATTAAATATATACTTAGAAATCCTAGAATTAATAACAGATTAACAGTCAAAGCTGATAAAGGCAACAAATGTGATAAAAATACGAAATTCTTCCTATTATAGGTTTTTATGGTGAAAATAAAATTTATTATCAAAACTATTGCTCCAAATACCGGTAATAGGAAAATTTCTAAGCTTTTTCCAACTAAATCAATGCCAAAATCAACATTATAATGTAAAACCATTAATTCCCCGCTCAATCTCTTATGTAGCCACATAGCCATGGCAAATAAAAGAATGTTTACTAAAATAGTAAACATTAAATATAACTTCAAATATAAAGGTTTATAAACCCGTTTTGTTAGCCACCAGTGACGACGAATTTTTAGTAAAAGCTTCTTCATAGCAAAATAATAACCAAGCCCTAAATAAAGGACTTTACTAAATTTTACCATATTTTTTAATAATGTAAAAATAATGTTATAATATTGATATGAAACAACCACTAATAAACAAACTAGTAAATTATGGCCTCTGGCAAGGAGCGGCTAATTTTTATGCCGAATTTAAAAATGACGAACTACATATTGATTACGACGAAACTTCTGCTGATGATTTAATATTAACTGAACAGACTGCTAAAAAATTTAGTTCTGAATTATCTAATATATTAAAAACTGACAATCTAGCTTCCGGAAATGATATGAGTTGGAGACTAGAAACATCTGAAGGAATAAAAACTATTATTATTACAGCCATTGCTAGTGAAAATAAAAAATATTTAGTCCAAGTATTAAATTCTGGCTCTAAAGCTATGACCCTGGGTCAATTAGGCCTGCATCACTTTACTCTTAAAAATCTAAAAGAGCATTTAGCTAAAGATCTAACTGGATTGATTATTGTTAGCTCTCCTGAACAAGCTGGCCGCAGCAACAGTCTAAGAGCTCTAGTAAACGAAGTTTCTAAAGTTAAAGAAAATATCCTTAGTTTAGAACCAGTCGCTGGTCTAGACATTCTTTCCCTACCCCTAAACTCAAATTGGCTAGAAAGTCACTCCACTTCAGAAATTGTTAATCAAATAAAAAATCAACAGGCGGACACTATTTTAAGCGACCACGTAGAAAATTTAGAAACCCTCAAGGCTCTGATTGAATTAAGTCAACAAGGTCGTCTAATCATAATGACCCTACCGGCTAATAATAGCCAGGAAGCTTGGAAAAAAATTACAGATATTTATCCTAAAAGAAAATTGGAAGAAAATTTAAATTTTGTGCTTTCTCAACAATTAATGAACCGTCTCTGCCCTCACTGTCTATCTAAGGCTAAATTAAACAAATACGAACTAGAAGATTTAGATGAGCTAGCCAAAAAACATAAATGGTCTGAAATCAATCAACATGCCTACACTAGTAAAGGTTGTGATCGTTGCGAAGGAAAAGGTCAAGTTGGTAAAATGGCTGCTTTTGAGATCCTATCTTTTAAACATCCTCATTTAAATACCCCTGAACTTATTAATGATGCCTATAACAAAGCTAAACTAGGAATAGTTAGGACAGAAGATTTACTAAACTTGGCGTAATATGAAAATTATTTGTATTATTGCAGCTTATAACGAAGAAAAGAAAATAGCTAACACTCTAGATGATGTTAAAAAATATCTAGATAACATAGTGGTAGTAGATGACGGTTCTCGGGACAACACCGTTAAAGTAGCTAGAGAAAAAGGGGTAACAGTTATCGAACATAAAATTAACCGCGGCCAAGGCGCTGCCCTAGAAACTGGGAATACCTATGCTCTAAAACATCAGGCTGATATTGTGGTTCATTTCGACGCTGACGGACAATTCTTAGCGAAAGAAATTAAAGATATTATTAAACCTATTAAAGCCGGCTATGACGTTACGTTTGGCTCTAGATTCCTAGACAAGAAAAGCCAAGTTCCTTTTACCAAGCGAAACATTATTATGCCTTTGGCAAAATTAATAAATCTAGTATTTTTTAATGTCAGGACCTCTGATCCTCAAAATGGTTTTCGAGCTTTGAATGTAAAAGCTTTAGAAACTATAAAAATCGAAAATGATCGCATGGCTCATTGCAGTGAGATACTAGCCAAAACTAGAAAATATAAGTTAAAATATAAAGAAATCCCAGTGACAGTTCTATACGCCGAATTCGGACAAAAATTCAACTCTGGTTTCAAAATTCTCTCTGATTTATTTGTTAATAAATTAACCAAATAGTATGTACCAACAAATTATTGCCGCTATCATTATCGTTTTCTTTATTATCAGACTAGTTAGCTTAAAAAGAAGCAAAAATCTAAATACTAATGAATTTGTTTTTTGGTTAATCTTCTGGATACTAGCTGGTATAGCTGTAGCCTTTCTAAAACAAATCGATCAATTAGTCGCTAAAATGGGATTCTCCAGCAGTGGTATTAATTTTTTGCTATACATAGCGGTAATTGTTCTATTCTATTTAATTTTTAGATTAAGATTAAGAATCTTCAAATTAGATAAAGCCTTAACTAAGCTAGTACGTGACATTGCTCTGAATAATAAAAAAGATTAAGTATGAAAATTGCTCAAATAGTCTGCTCCTTCCCTCCCTACAAAGGTGGAATCGGTAATAGCGCCTGGCGTTTAGCTAAATTATTAGAAAACGACTCAGTCACTACTTTTACTCCCAGATACAACCAAAAAAATACTAACTCCGAATTAACAGCTAAATATCTACCAGCTTTATTTAAACTAGGCCAAGCCGCTATTCTGCCAGGCTTATTTTTTAAATTAAAAAAATTTTCTACAATAATTTTTCATTATCCTTTTTTCGGCACCGCTGAAGTTTTATGGTTCTATCGATTATTTCATCGCCAACAAACTCTAATGGTGTTCTATCATATGGACGTTTCATCATTTAGCCTATTGTACAAAATACTAAGCTGGCCAGGACGTTTAGCTGGCAAAAGTCTTCTAAATCAAGCCGACCACATTGTCTGCTCTAGTCTAGATTATATTAAACACAGTCAAATCGCTAAACTATATGAAAAATCACCGGATAAATTTCGAGAAATTCCCTTCGCTATAGACACTGATAAATTTACACCATTGGACAAATCTAATGAAACTAAAAAACTATTATTCGTTGGGGGGCTAGATAAAGCTCACTACTTTAAGGGTGTAGATATATTAATTATTGCTTGTTCACAATTAAAATCAAACAATTGGCATCTGACTATCGTCGGTGATGGTAAATTAAAAACAGGTTATCAGGCCCTAACTAAAAAATTGTATCTAGAAAAAAAAATAAAATTTACTGGTAAACTTAGCGACAACGAACTAAAACAAACCTACCAAAAATCGGATGTATTAATTCTGCCTTCAATTAATCAAAATGAGGCCTTTGGTTTAGTAATTTTAGAAGCCCTGGCTAGCGGATTAGCAATTATTGCCAGCAATTTACCAGGAGTACGTTCAGTCTTTAATAGCCAAACCGGTTTAACGGCTAAACCAAAAAATTCTCAGGATCTAGCAACTAAAATTAATCAGTTAATCAGTAACGGACCTAAACTCAAAAATCTACAATTAGCTGCCAGGCAGCTAGCGAAAGAAAAATATAATCTACAAACTGCTCGAGAGAGTTGGAAAAAATTAATTTATGAAGATCGCTCTAATTAACAACTTATACGGTAAATACCGAAGAGGAGGCGCAGAGGCAATTGTTGCCACTCTAGAAAAATCTCTGAAAAACCAAGGACACGAAGTAATCATCATTTCTACTCGCCCTTCTTTAACTTGCTTTGCTACTACCAGACATATGGGCAATGAATACTATTTACCATCTTTTTACTATCATTTAAACCATGTTCCCACCCTTTTGAGAGTGTTATGGCATATATATAAATTTATTGATCCCTTCACCCTCTATCGCCTAAAGAAAATTATAAAAAAAGAAAAGGTAGAGATGGTTCTATCTCATAACATGATGGGATTCAATTGGTGGTCTAGCTGGATTATTAGATTATTAAATATAAAACAAGCCCATTATTTACATGATATTCAATTACTCCATCCTTCTGGACGATTATTATGGTCTAAAGAATCTAAATTAGAAAGTCCATTGGCAAAGACCTATCAAGCACTACAGAGACTGATGACCCAGCCAATAAAATATATAATCTCACCTTCCGAATGGCTATTGCAGCTTCATAGGGATAAAGGCTTTTTCCGATTGACAAAGACTTTGCCCATCTTTAATCCTATAGATCACCCCAGCCAAGTTAAAGTTACCCGGCAAAAAATATTTACTTTTCTATACCTCGGTCAAATTGACGAAGCCAAAGGTGTCGACTTATTAATAAGAGCTTTTCTGGAGATCAAGAAATTAAACAATTGCCAATTAATTATAGCGGGCAACGGGAACTCACTGAAAAAATTGCAACAAAAATATCAAAATGAATCAGTTAATTTTTTAGGAAAAGTTGCCTCATCTCAAATTCCACAATTAATGAAAAGTTCTCATTGCCTAGTATTACCTTCTCTAATATATGAAAATCTTCCTACCTCCCTTCTATTGGCAGTTAACTATCAATTACCAACAATTGCTTCTAACCTAGGTGGTAGCAAAGAAATCTCTAAACAATTTGGTGGTCGCCTTTTCAGTCCTGGAAATATTGATGATTTAGTCAGTCAAATGAAAAAAAGTTTACAGAATCCTAGCCAAACAAAAACCAAAGGCTTGGATAGCCTTTGGTCAGAAAATTATCTTAAAAAAATATTTGATTTTTTACACTCTTCTTAGACGCTTATTAGCTCTTAGATCTATTACTGTTTTTTCCAACCCTTGTCCTAGAGTAACTATTGGCATCCAACCTAAATCGTTTCTAGCTTTATAGATATCAGGTAACAATAGAGAGGTCATAAACACTTTAGGCTCTTCAAATCTAATTTTAGATTGAGAAGCAGTCATCTCAATAATTTTTTGAGCTAGATCTTTCAAATTAATATCCACATCGGAGCCAACATTTATTGGCTCTTTTATATTAGAATCCATTATCTTTAGAACCGCATCAATAACATCGTCTACGTAACATAGTGAAGAAGCAAAGTTCTCATCGCCATAAATAACTAAATCCTCATCATTTAAAGCGTTAACAACAAAGTCTGGAATGATCTGATCATCATTAATCATCATGCGAGGACCATAGGTTCTAAATATTCTAACAATTCTGGAATCCAATTTATGCTGTTCACTGAGAGTAGAAACTAAAGTTTCAGCAAAACGCTTGCCTTCATCGTAGCAGCTTCTAGAAGAAACTGTACTCACCTGTCCCATATCAGTTTCTTTTACCTTATAATCTTGAATTTCCTGTCGTCTTAAACCATAAACTACTGATGATGAAAAATGCAAAAACTTAGCTTGATATTGTTTTACTAAATTCAACAAATTCTGTACTACATAGGAATTAGCTAACAAAATCTTTTCTTTATTAGCATCAAAATTTTTAGGAGACATCGGACAAGCCAAATTATATATTTCCTGAATACCTTGAAAACCTATTTTAAAACTATCTAAACTGGGAATACTAGTTAAATCTAGCGGCTTAGATAAATCATGATTTACAAAAACAAAGTCTGGATTTGATAATAAATGATCAATGTTTTTTTCACGACCAGTAGAAAAATCATCTACACAAATTACTTTAGATGTTTTAACCAGTTCGTCGCATAGATGAGATCCTATAAACCCCGCCCCACCAGCAACCAGTACATTCTTTTTGTCGAAAATAACTTTTTTATTTTGCATATTATTTGAATTATTTATCTTCTAACTGGTAGATACCCAACTGAGACTCCACCCTCAAAATCGCTAGAGCCCGAATAGAAGCTATATATTAAAGTGCCATTGCCAGAAAAACCTCTAACATGAGGAGCTCCTCCTGGACCGGCACCAGTTATTATTTCATCAATACCATCACTATCTAAATCACCTACGGCTATATTAACTCCGCCTTTAAATTTACGATCATAGGCAAAAAACTTATCTTGCAGTTGGCCATGGTTATCAAATACTCTAACTTCTGGTTCTGCTCCTGCTTCTAGGGCAGTAATAATTTCGGCTTTATTTCTATCCTGACGACCATTAATATTGCCAACCGCAACCCGGACGCCATGTCGTGAACTTGTACTATAGGCAAAAAATTGTCCTAACACTTGTCCCTCACTATTAAATATTCTAACATGCGGACCACCTCCTGGGCCAGCCCCAGTTACAATTTCGTCCACACCGTCACCATCAATATCGCCCACTGCTATATTTACACCGCCAAAAAAATTACGATTATAAGCAAGAAAATTCTCTATTAACTGTCCCTGACTATTAAACACTCTTATCTCCGGACTATAACCATAATCTGGAGCAGTAATGATTTCATCAACACCATCACCATCAATATCGCCGGAAGCTACTTTGACTCCAGTTCTTAAATTACTAGAAAAGGCAAAAAATTGTAGTTTTAAATGCCCGGTGTTATCAAAGGCCATAACGTGAGAACCTCCATTAGCCTTAGCTCCTGTAATAATTTCTGGTCTACCATCACCATCAATATCGCCGGAAGCTAAATTGACTCCACTTAAAAAATTTGGATGATAGGCTAAAAAACTCTCTTCCACATCTCCATTGGGTAAACTGACTTTTACTTCTCCTGGATTATTAGACTGCGGTGCAATTAAAATTCTTCCCTGATATGACTTTAATTTTAACCAGGCAATATCTACCGCCCTGTCTACATTAACTCTACCTGAGCCAAGTTGACCAACATAAGTAGGATTCAAACGGCTCACGTTATCAGTACTGGTCAATAGAATTTCTAAAGCCCCTGCTCTATCTAAATTTGGGTTAGTTCCTAATATTAAAGCTAACGCTCCACTGACCACTGGCGTAGCCATTGAAGTTCCTGACCAATAACCATCCCAGGGTTCACTAAATTGGCCTTTATCAAAACTGGCATCATAGGCTGCAGTACTAAAGAAACTTACTCCTGGAGCTACTAGATCAACACAACGAGAACCGTAACTGGAAAAACTAGCCTTCTGGTCTAAAGCATCTACCGCTGCCACACCAATAACCATATTGGCATCGAAATTACCATCATGACAAGCAGGATAAATAGCTGTCTCATCAATATCATATCCAATATCTTCTTCTTTTTCGTTCCCTGCCGCAGCCACTAACAATATATCAGCATTATAAGCTCTAGTAATCGCTTCTTCCAACGCTGAACTATAACCAAATCCAACAAAACTAAAATTAATAATATCTGCACCGTTGTTAATTGCGTAATCAATCGCTCTAATTACTTCCCTAATACTTCCCGTACCATCATCGGCCAATACTTTTAGAGGCATAATTTGACTCTGCCAACTAACTCCCGTGATGCCTTCACCGTTATTACCCTGAGCCGCAGCTATTCCCGCTACTATAGTTCCATGGGATAGGCCTCCCTCACTCCAATTAGTAGAGAAATCTGGTGAAGGATCAGCGTCATTGTGCACAAAATCCCAGCCATTAACATCATCAATAAACCCATTTCTATCATCATCAATTCCATTATCTGGAATCTCATCAGAATTTTGCCAAATATTTTCTTCTAAATCTGGATGATTAGTTTGAACTCCTGAATCAATAATTGCTAAAATAATTTCTGGAGCCTGGCTAGTTCTTTCCCAGGCAGCTGGAGCCTTAATCTTCTCTAAATACCATTGTCTATAATAATAACGATCATTTGGAATCAAAGCTAAAGCCACAATCGGATAGATTGCTAATGAAATTATAAAAATAAAGATAATTAATCTCTTCATAATACCTTCATTTTATCATTTTTTTGTTAATAAAGACAACCAAAAACAGGTTCTTCATAAAAACCTGCTTGTAACTCCTATTTATAAACTATTTATTTCTTTCAAAGTCTCTTCGGCACACTTTCTCCAAGAAAATTTCTTAGCCTGTTCAAAGCCTTTATTCCTTAGGTTTTGCTTCAACCTCTTATCCGTAGCTAGAGTATGCATAGCATAGGCTATAGAATATTTATCATTGGGGTCAAAATACAATACTGAGTTACCAGCCACTTCTCTTAACACTTCGATATTAGATACTGCTGTCGGAACACCACAGGCCATGGCTTGGACTACTGGAATACCAAAACCTTCATAGCGAGTTGGAAAAATAAAAGCACTAGCTCCATTATAAATATAAGGCATATCAGCTTCAGGTACCCAGCCTAACATAATTACTTCTGAATATAAATCAAATTCATCAATAGAATATTTTACTTCGTCATAGCCGTAACTGGCATTACCAATCAAAACTAACTTATGATTAACTTCTGGATGATTCTCTTTTAGAATAGCCAAAGATTCAATTAACTGTGGAGTATTTTTTTTCTTTTCTAAACGCCCAACATAAAGAAAATAATCTCCTTTAATACCATATTTATCTAAAACTTCCGCAATTTTCTCCTGTGATTGTATTCTTCCATATAAACGATCATTATAACCATTGTGGATCACGGCTAGCTTATCTTCTTTAGTATTATAAATATCAATAATCTCTTTCTTAGTAAATGCCGATACAGTAATAATCTTTTTAGCTGCCTGTAGGGCAAACTTAGTAGACCATTCTAAATAATCCCAGGCATTTACACGATACTTACCTAGAGTAAGAATTCTGACTAACCAACGAATAATTGCTCTAACTATTTTTCTCTCCTGCCATGTCATTTCTTTGTAGTAGAGCTGTTTCTGTTTAATAAAGGCGATATCATGAATCGTGGTAATAGTCTTTTTAGGCTGAATCAAAGGCAATGTATGTGCTGGCACAAATAATACATTAGGACGGTGAAATAACATTTCTTGGGTTAGTCTACCTAAAGTCCAAAGGTACGAAAAAGGCCAACGTAAAACTTTGGCCTTGAAATTATTATGAGGACTCTTTATTATTTGATGATTCTTTCCAAAAAATTCTGGGACCAAATTAGCCTGAGCTAGGATTTGCTCATCATGTTCAGCTAAATCAATTAGGCCTCCTGAAAGAGGCGTATCAGTATAAAGAATGTATTCGTTTTCAGAGTCAATCTCTGCTAAATGTTTAATCAAATAATATGAATACCATTCCGTTCCAGTTTTATGTCTACGATTAGCTCGACTGGCATCAATTCCTATTAACATATTATTTAGTTGCTAAAATAGAACGTTTATAAGAGTCTAGATTTTCTAAAGCAATTCCAGTCCCCTTGGCTACGCACAATAAAGCATCATCAGCTATATAGGCTGGCACGCCGGTAGCTCGAGCAAATAATTGATCCATATTTCTTAATAATGAGCTACCTCCAGACAACACGATACCTTTATCCATAATATCAGCAGATAATTCCGGTGGAGTATTTTGTAAGACTTTCTTAGCTGCATTAATAATTGCTTCTAATTCATTTTGTATGGCTTCAGTAACATCATCACTAGTTACAGTGATACTGCGAGGCAACCCAGTCATCATATCTCTACCTCTAACTTCCATACTTAATTTATCTTCCATGAATAGAGCTGAACCAATATTTATTTTAATCTCTTCTGCTGTACGTTCGCCAATAGCTAAATTATATTTTCTTCTAACAAATTCCAGAATTGCTACATCTAATTTATTTCCTCCAACTCTGACTGAAGTGGAATATACAACTCCACCCAATGAGATAACAGCCATTTCAGCAGTTCCACCACCAATATCGATAATCATATGACCAGTAGCTGAACCAATTGGAATATCAGCTCCAATTGCAGCCGCAACCGGCTCTTTAATAATATAGGCTGCTTTAGCTCCAGCAGCAATTGTAGCTTCTACTACAGCTCTTCTTTCAGTAGAAGAAATACCGGCTGGTACTGCCACCATAACCTCCGGCCTGAATAAACGAATACCGCCCAGAGTTTTATTAATAAAATATCTAATCATAGCTTCAGTAGTTCTGTAATCAGCAATTACTCCATCTTTTAAAGGTTTGACCGCAATAATAGAGTCAGGAGTTCTTCCTAACATATCCTTAGCTTCATTTCCCACTGCCAGGATTTTCCTATCTTCCATAGAAACTGCTACTACAGATGGTTCATTAATAACAATACCCCTCTTAGGTAAATAAACTAAAGTATAGGTTGTTCCTAAATCAATACCGATTCTCTTTGCAAACATAAGTAATAAGATAAAAGTTGACTAATAGTATATATTAGCCTTTTAAAATGATAAAAGTCAATACTATTCGTCTTTGTTAAACTTCTGTTTATTGCTAATAATCCTGATTACCTTACTGGAAAATTCATCTACATCAAAATCATTTTTAATAAAATAATAATCAGCCCCTAGTTCCATGCTACGGTTACGGCTATCTTCGTCACTTAAGTCAGTGAAAACAAAAATAGGTAGATCAGCTAGCTCATCCTCTCCTTTAATTCTCTCAATGAGTTCAAATCCATCAATCTTTGGCAATAACAAGTCCAGTATCAAATACTGACACTTACCTTCCTTTAGCCAAATTAAGAAATCTTCTATTTCTTCATCGCCACTGCTGATCTCTACTTCAAACCCCTCTGAACTAAAACAGGCTTGTAGACCGTAGAGCAAATTAGCATCATCTTCAATGATAAAAATTCTAGACATATGTTTTAATTATTTTATTTTTTTCCACCAAGCTTGATTTTCCTTATACCAAGCAATGGTTTTTTCTAAACCTTCAGTTAATTTCATTTCTGGCTCCCAACCAAGTTCTCTTTTAATCTTAGAGTAATCTATACCATAACGTAAATCATGACCCGGTCGATCCTCCACATACTCTATCATCTCGTCTCCCTTATCTAATAAAGATAGAACTTTATTAGTCATTTCTAAATTAGTCACTTCTTGATTACCGCCTAGACAATAGGTTTCGCCCACTTTACCTTTTTTTATAATCATTTCTACTCCCCTATTATGATCTTCAACAAAAATCCAATCTCGGATATTACCACCAGTACCATAAACTGGAACTTTCTTATCTTCTAATAAATTAGTAATGAACAAAGGTATAAGTTTCTCAGGATTCTGATATGGTCCATAATTATTAGAACAATTAGAAATAGTAATTGGTAAGTTGTGAGTATGATAATAAGCTCTAACTAGATGATCAGAAGAGGCTTTAGAAGCACTGTAAGGGCTGCGTGGATCATAGGGAGTAGTTTCATTAAATGGAGCGTCATCCAAGCCTAAGCTACCAAACACTTCGTCAGTAGATACGTGATGAAAACGAGAAACATTAGCCATTCGAGCAGCATCTAAAAGTATCCTAGTTCCCTCTACGTTAGTACGAACAAAATCTCCGCTATCTTTAATTGATCTATCTACATGACTCTCTGCTGCGAAATGAACCACTACATCTACTCCGGTCATTACTTCTGAGACTAACTCTTTATCACAAATATCACCTTTAATGAAAGTATAACCTTTATGGCCTTCCACAACTTTTAAATTATCTAAATTGCCAGCATAGGTTAATTTATCTAAATTGACTATTTTATCTCCAGGATTATTTTTCAACCAATAGTGAATAAAGTTAGAACCAATAAAGCCAGCCCCTCCGGTAACTAATAATTTCATATGTTAATTAATTTTTAATTGTTTCTGAATTAATTCCACTCTACCCTCTCCATATTGATTTCTAGTCCAAGTGGTTAACCTGTCCTTATCATATCGAGGAATTACATGAAAATGAAGATGTTGAATTTCTTGACCAGCCACTGGGTCATTATTCACAATAATATTATAGCCAGGAGCTAGATTGTCTTTAATGCTTTGACCAAATTTCTTTACTATTTTAATAGTCTTATTTAATAATTTTTCTGAAACATCCTCTAAATTAACAACATGTTTTTTTGGCAACACTAGCACATGACCTTCATGCACTGGATTAATATCTAGAAAAGCCACCACAGTTTTGTCTTCATAAACTTTATAACTAGGTATCTCTCCTTTTATCATCTTACAAAATACACAATCGTTCATATAATTAAATTATTTTATAGGGTGAATCTTCTTGCTCTTCCCAGCGAATTTCGTCTATTTCTTCTTCTTTATTCAAACCCTTATATAATTTATCTGGCAAATTGATACTCATGGCTAATACTTCAGAAATACATTTATAACCATGAACTACGCCTGGTGGAACAATCACAAAGCAGGGGTTATTAGCTCCCACTTCCAACTCCATAGCCTCACCATTAGTAGAAGAATCGGAACGACGGTCCCAAAGGTATAATTTAAAATCACCTGGACCAAGAAATACAAAACCGTCAGATTGGTATACATGTTCATGAGGACCACGTATCACTCCTGGTTTAGTCATACTTACATAACTCATTTGTGGAACAAAATTATTCTCATCACTGCGCCAAATTTCAGTTAACTGCCCCCTGTCATCTTCATAATTATTCAACTTTTTAATCATTACATCTTTAATCATATGCTTTTCTTAGTTAATAATCCATTTTGAGCTCCTAATTCACCAATTACAGAAGCTGAACTCTTAGCCCCTAAACTTAAGGCTTTCTTAATATTACCCTGATATAATTCTAAGCCAGCAATGAATGAGGAGTTAAAAGAATCTCCTACACCAGTGGTATCAACCCTTTTCTTTTCCTTGGCAATTGGTTGTTTATATATAGTTTGACCGTCAAAAGCACTAGCACCTCGTTTACCATCAGTTATTACAACAATTTTTGGTCCCATATCTTTGATAGCCTGAAGTAAATTATCTAAACGATCAAAGAAAGTAAATTCTTTATTTTTATATTTCTTATCACTAAGTACTAACTCAATAGCCTCATCTTTATTAACACATAATACAGTAGTCTTTTCTAATAGCGGTCCCAGAGCTTTAATCCCCTTCTTCAATTGAACGCTACCTGGATTCCAAGCAATCTTCGTGGCTAAATTAAAAGCTTGTTTGAGAATCAGCTGCCAGGTTCCGGACAATGAAGTTACATATAGCCAATCGGATGCCTGAATCTTTTTCTTAGCCTGAGGACTTAATTTAACATCTTCTTTAGCCCCTCTATATACGAAAGCGACATGTTCACTCCTAGGCCCAATCAACAATAGAGAAAAAGGACTTCTATCCTTGGCAGAAGTTAACATTAAAGATGTGTCTACTTTCTGTTTTTTTAGATTATCTTTGATCTGTTCAGCTCTCTCATCCTTACCTAAACAAGTAATTATACTGGCTTTAAAGCCTAGACGAGAAAAGTTTATAGCTGTATTAGCGGCTCCGCCGCCAAAAGTAGAATAAAAGTCTTCAATTGGTACCTTAGCTCCGTATTCAAAACCAAGAATTTTCTGCCGTAGAATATCCTGTTTATTATCTAATACTACTGCCTCGCGAGGATAAAAAGTAATATCCTCCGTGGCGCCCCCTAAAGTAATGATTTTTTTAGTCATATTGATATATTTTACTACTCTAGTTTAACATAAATTACTTTCTTTCCAAAAGCTCCGGTCTAAACCTACGGGTCGTGAAGCTAAAGAAATAAAAAACAATAACTGCCAGGACACTATGAAATATCAATTGATATAATAGTTCCTGCCAAAAGAAGCCTGAAAAAAGAAATATACTTTGACTAGAACTACTAAAAAAGCCCAAAATTAGTTCTAATATTTGAAAACTAAAATTAAATACCAAAGTTCCTAAAGCTATTAAAGTTAAAGCCACATACAGCGAACGATTAGTTAAAAAATTAATTTGTAAAAAATAAACTATTAACGTTGTCACTAAAAAAGTGATCATAAATAAACCAAAAAATCCAAAGGCAAAAACGTCTACCAATAGGCCTGCGTATAGGCTCCAAAAAATAAATTTAGGAAAACCGGAAAACATCACTATAAAAATTATTAGAATTAAAATTAAATTGATAGAAAAAAACGGCCTAGGTAAAGCCGAAATTAAAGATAACTGTAAAGCTATCAATAGGAATACTGCGCCTAACTGGCTGATTATTTTGACATACTTAGCCATAATTATTGAGGAATTATTACAGAAACAATGGTTAATTTATCTGTATTATACAACGGCTCTAAAATCGCCTGTTGCCAAATCTCATTGCTATGTTGAATTACTTCGCTAACTTGCCCAATTAACAAACCGGCTGGTATTTCTTCTTCTAGACCTGAGGACACCACTAAATCATCTAAATTTAACTTATGGTTTTGAGGAATAAAATCCATCGCAATGGTAAGCCCCAAATTACCATTCACAATTCCCAGGGTTTGGTTTTCATTCTCAACCGTAGCCGCTACTCTACAATCTTCATTGATCGTTAAGCAAGCCAACGAACTATTTTGTTTAACTTCAGTAATTTTTCCAACCAATATGCCTTCTTCATTAATAATACCTAATCCTTCATATATCCCCTGTCGACTGCCTTTATCTAAATATAAACTAGCCTGACTATTTCCAGCCACTAGGAGATTCTGTCTAGCTACAACCTTGGCCAATATTTTTTGATGATTATTTTCACTAAAAAAGTCTAAATACTCTCTTAGCCTGTTATTCTCCTGTTCAACTTGTTGCCATCTAGCTTTCTCCACTAGAAGTTCGGCAATTTGTTTTTGAGCTTGATCTAAATTTTCTGCTAAACTTGCTTTATCTTTTTGGGTATTAATACGCTCTCGCCAATCACTGCCCATACTATAAAAATTATCCGCAATAGTATTAATACCATAGGCTATCCCTGATTCAATTGGAAAAATTATTTTAGTAAAATGCAAAAAAATCAGCAGCGCTATTATTGCTGCTGCCAACCAGGTTTTTTTAGTTAGAAATCTTTTTCGTGTCATAGATTATTAACCTCCTGATCCAGTCGGCAAGACTACTTTTTCTAATAAATCAGGGCTATTTAACAAAGCACCACAACCTCTGGCCACACATGTTAAAGGGTCTTCTACAATATTAACTGGAATTTTAGTGGCTTGGGCAATTGCCCTGTCTAAACCTCGCAGTAACGAACCTCCGCCAGATAAATAAATTCCTTTTTCATAAATATCTGAAACTAACTCCGGAGGAGTATTTTCTAAAGTAGTTTTAATGTTGTCTATCATTTTATTGACGGTTTTAGAGATTGCTTCTCGCACTTGTTCATCAGTAATATTAATTGCCTTAGGCAAACCGTTTAATAGATCTCTGCCTCTTACTTCCATAGTCTGTGGTTCTTTCAGAGCTAAGGCCGAACCAATCTTTATTTTTACATTTTCAGCTAATTGCTCACCAATTAGAATATTAAACTCTTCTCGAATATATTCAATAATATTATTATCAAATTCATTACCAGCTAATCGCAATGACTTCCAGGTTACTACGCCTCCCAACGATATCACAGCAATCTCAGTAGTTCCTCCACCAATATCTACCATCATAGTAGCCGTAGCTTCAGTTACTGGCAAACCAGCTCCTATTGCAGCTGCCATAGCTTCTTCTAATAGATAGACTTTTCTAGCGCCGGCAGATTTGGCTGCATCCTCTACCGCCTTTTTTTCCACCTCAGTTAAATCCAAAGGAATACCCACCACTACTCTAGGTCTAGGAATCAAAGTAAAATTCTCGCTATGCACTTTATTAATAAAATACTTAAGCATTTTTTCGGTAACCTCAAAATCAGAGATTGCTCCATCAACTAAAGGCTTAACGGCTTGGATATGTCCAGGAGTTTTACCCACCATCTTTTTGGCAGCTAAACCAACCTCCAAAATCTCAGCTGTACGATTATTAATTGCTACCACAGATGGTTCATTAATAACAACACCTTTTTCTTTAATATAAACCAGGGTATTTTTAGTTCCTAAATCAACACCTAAATCATTACTAAGTTTTCCTAATAATTTTTTAAACATGCTTATCTTAGTTTAGCTAGAACTTCGTCTTCACTCAACATCTGAGTTTCAGACTGATTTCTTAACTTAAATTCAATCTTTCCTGCTTCTTTTGTTTTGGCACTAATAACAATTCTATTTGGACAACCGATTAAATCCGCATCAGACAATTTTGCTCCAGCTGATAAATCTCTATCATCATATAATACTTCAATACCTTCTGTAATTAGTTTTTCATATAGTTTATCCGCCTCGAAGTTTTCGTTCAAAGATACCAAGTGCACTTTGAAAGGAGCTATATTCTGAGGCCAACTCATACCTCTATCGTCAGCAAATTTCTCTACCATCACGCCCATTAAACGACTAGGCCCAATACCATAGGAGGCCATATATACAATCTGTTGTTTACCTTCTTCGTCTGTATAATAATAATCAAAAGCTTTAGAAAATTTAGTATTTAAAGGGAAAATATTGCCCACTTCAGAAGCAGTAGTCTTTCTTAGCTCTTTATTCTGACATTTAGGACATGAATCTTGTCTTTCCAACACTTCTTTATTTAAAGCTAGAGAACATTTATCGCAAACATAGATTTCGTCTTCGCCAGTAGCACATTCTGTTTGAAATTCATGGGAAAAATCTTTAGTAAAATCTCCTCCTGAAGCCCAGGTAACATAGGTATCATCACCTAAACCTAGACGTTTAAAGATTCTTAAATAAGCTTGCTTAACCTCTTCATAGTACCGCTTTAAATCATCTTCATCTCGATGAAAGCTATATAGGTCTTTCATTCTAAATTCTCTACCTCTTAGAAGCCCGGACTTTGGTCTAGCTTCATTTCTAAATTTAGTTTGAATCTGATAAACCGCAAAAGGTAAATCCTTATGGCTGACAACATGTTTCTTAGCAATCGGAGTAACAATTTCTTCGTGAGTAGAATTCAAAATATACTCACCATCATTAACTCTCCTAGATTCATCATTTGCTCCTCTAGCCTCAAACAGGACATTCATAGTTTCTAACCTACCAGTAGCTGCCCAGTTCTCCTTTGGAGCTAGAGCTGACATAAATATTTCTTGGCCACCTATGGCATTCATCTCTTCCCTAATAATTTGCTCAATTTTCTGTAATACTCGCCACCCCAACGGTAGAAACTCATAGACACCAGCCATTAATTTATCAACAAAACCAGCTCTAATTAACAATTGAGCGTTTAAACTGGTTTCATCTTTAGGAGACTCTTTAGTTGTTTTAGTAAAAAGTTGACTTTGTTTCATTTGTACAAGTATTTTATACGTTTATAAGTAATTTTATCTTAACTAAAAATATCAGGGCTGTAAAGTATTAATGACTCATCTTTTTCAAGGCCTGTCTGATTCTTTCACTACTATCTGTAACTTCACTATCTACTTCTCGCAGAGCTTCTCTAGCCTGTGGTAGAGAGTATCCTAAAGATATTAAAGCATCAATCTCATCACTGGACATACCTGATAATTGCGGACCTTCTACTAGAGGAGCTAATTTTGCAATCTTTTCTTTCAACTCTAAAACCACTCTTTCAGCAGTCTTTTTACCAATTCCAGATACTTTAGTTAATAAACCAGAGTCTCCCTGGATAATAGAAGTTTTTAGGTATTCGGTATCAGCCATGGACATAACGCTTAGAGCTGATTTAGGCCCTATACCACTCACTGACAATAACATCTCGAACATTTCTAAATCATCTAGAGACTGAAAACCATATAAATCTAAGCTATCTTCACGAACATTTTGATAGGTAAATAGCTCAACTGATTGAGCCAGCTGAATCTCAGAATAAAGAGCTGAGGCTACAAAAACTTTATAGCCAAGATCTTGACTCTTTACAATCAAGTAACCATTTCTCTTAGTTAGAATTTCTCCTTTAACAAAAGCTATCATATGTTTATTTTAATTTTCTTCTTAGAACACTATACTCTGGAGCTGCAAAATCAGTTTCTATCTCAATTATCTGTCCCCCGCCACCACCATGGGCTTCATCTAAGATCTCCTTAGTCTTAGAATCAACCATCTTCTTTAAAGTAAATTTCTCTACTCTATAGGGCGGCCTGACTAACTCTAATTTATCTTTCACTAACAAAGTATTATGTACTTTAATCTTTATTATATATTTACCTTTCTGTCGTTCTGAACTAATCACCTGCCCACAAAATTCCCAATCACTAACCCTGTTTTCATTCTTTAGGTTTTGAGCTTCTTTACCCTCTTTAAACATAAACCCTTCTGTATAGGTACGGTGATATAATTTATCTTCTATTTCTTTATATAGATAATCAAGTTTCTTTTGTTTTTCTTTCGAAGTTCCTTTGGCAGATACCGTATCAATGGCTTCGCGCCAAGCTCCAATTACATTAGCTAAATAGTATACGCTCTTAGCTCGGCCCTCTATTTTAAAGGCATCCAATTTAATCTTAAATAACTCCTGCGCTCTCTTTAATAAACAAAGATCTTGGGAATTTAGGATATAGCTACCATGTTCTTCCTCTCCTAGAATAAAGCTTTGGTCATGGCCAATTGGCTTAATCTCATATTTCCAACGACAAGGCTGAACACAGTCGCCTAGGTTAGCATCTCGGTCCTTTAACTGCTTAGATAGGAAACAACGTCCAGAATAAGCCATACAAAGAGCCCCCTGTACAAATGATTCTATCTCTAGACCTTTAACCTTCTCTTTAATTTCTTTAATTTCATCTAAAGATAATTCTCGAGCTAAAATTACTCGACTCACTCCCTGATCTTTCCAAAACTGAGCATTCATCCAATTAGTACTATTAGCTTGAGTGCTCAAACTGATCTTAACTTCAGGCCAAACTCTTTTAATTAAACTAATTATTCCTGGATCAGCTACAAATAAAGCGTCTGGCTTCAATTCTTTCAATTTCTTTATATGAGCCTCGGCGGCCTTGATATGTTTATTATGAGCTAAAATGTTCATCGTTACATAGGCCTTCTTGCCAGCAGCATGCACTATCTCTATCCCCTGCTTTAATTCTTTCAAACCAAATTCATTAATGCGCACACGCAAAGAAAACTTGGGTGAGCCAAAATATACAGCATCGGCCCCAAAAGCTAGGGCAGTTTTTAGTTTTTTTAAATTACCAGCTGGAGCTAATAATTCTGGTTTTCTTTTAGTCATGTTTAAAATCTCTTTACTCGGATTAAGCCAGAAGTTGGCACTATTTCAATACCTGTCTTTTCTAATTCATCTAAAAATAAGTTCATACCCAGTGAATCTGAAGACATATGTCCAGCAATAATTACATTGATATGATACTTTTCTGCCTCTTTACGATGTTCTTCAGACATGTGCATACCGATGATAGTGCCAATACCATACTGAGACATTTTTTCATAGACATCTTTAGAACCTGAAGTCCCACCAGTAAATTCAGTCACGACAATCTTCCCACAACTATTTTCTTTAGACCCAGCAAATAACATTGGCCCAGTCTGCCTAGCTATAGCCTCTTTATATTCTGGAATTTCTTTTATCAGAGTCAATACATCATCAACATATTCTGGTTTCTTTTTTTCAATTAAATCATGCATAAATCTGGCTGCTAAATTGTCTGCTGTGGTATGAGTACAAATATAATCTAAATCTAATAACTTAGCAGAATCTACAGCTCTAAAATGATTAACCGCTGAAATACTTCTACCTACTTCAGACATTCTTGGTTTAATAATGGATTCGCCAATATTAATCGGCACACCATAATTAGCTAACACCTGAGCCTGCAACTCCATTACTGAAGTTAGCTCGGCCAGACCTTTTCCTTCCGGATGATGAGCAATAACTAAATCAATGTCACCAATTTTATCTGCTAACAATAATTCTGGAGTTTCCATATCAATACCAACTAATATTTTTTTAATCTCTTTTTTGCCATTATCTACCAAAATCCTACTATCAGAATAGGGATTAGTTAATTTTCCTTGATCAAATTCAACTTTTTGTTTTTCTGACAAACCTTCGTATTTCTTATTAATACGATCCAGATATTTTTTAACGCCAGCCTCTCCACGAAGATCAGCCTTCATGCCATTCTTTATGGCTAAAGCAAGTATTTCTTTAGTTGTCATATATTTTATATAATTAATAATTAATTTATTTGTCTTAATCTTTTTACACGTTCTGATAAAGGAGGATGGGTCATGAAAGCATTCGCCATTAATCCCTTAACGCTTTTTTTCCCTTTCAACGGAGAAATGATAAACATGTGTGCCGTAGCTTTATTAGCTGTCTTTAAAACGTTGCTATCTGCACTTATTTTTTCTAAAGCTCTGGCTAGCCCTTCTGGATAGCGAGTTAACAGAGCTCCGTCACTATCTGCTAAATATTCTCTTTGACGACTAATAGCAAACTTCATCAAATAAGCAAAAATTGGAGCTATGATAACAATCGCTAACAAAATCAAACCAGCCGCTGGATGAGTTTTACGGTTACTATCTCCTCCACGGCCAAAAAACATTTTATACCTTAACAAATCAGCTAACATAATAATTCCTCCAACTAGCACGGTAGTGATCGTAGCAAACAGAATATCTCTATTTCCAATATGAGACAATTCGTGAGCAATTACGCCCTCCAGTTCGCTTCTTTCAAGTTTCTGCAGTAATCCAGTAGTCACTGCTATCACCGCATGTTTAGAATCACGGCCAGTAGCAAAGGCATTGGGCGAAGGATCATTAATAATATATATTTTGGGCAATGGTAACCCAGCTGTAATACAAAGATTCTCTACAATGCGATATAACTCTTTATTATCTTCAAATTTCAACTCCTTAGCATTATTCATCTTCAAAACCACTTTATGGCTAAACCAATAGCTATAAAAACTACTGAAAATACTCACAATTACGGCTAAAAATAAAATGCTAGGATCTTGATAGGCTACACTTAAACCATAACCAATCAAAACAACTACCACAAAGAACAGACTAATTAAAAAATAACTCTTTCTCTGGTTAGAGGCAGATTTGGTATATAAACTAGCCATAATTAAAATTCAACTTTTACTGGCTTAGCCTCTTCTTCTTCAATTTCAAAAAATTCATAGGGCTTAAACTTCAACCAACCAGCAATAATATTAGATGGGAATACCTGCAATTTAGTATTGAAATCTTTAACATTAGAATTATAGAATCTTCTAGATGCTTGGATTTTATTTTCAGTGTCAGATAACTCTCTCTGCAATTCTAAAAAGTTTTCATTAGCCTTTAAATCAGGATAATTTTCAGATAGAGCAAAGATAGACTTCAAAGCTCCAGTCAACATATTCTCGGCTTCAGCCTGCTTAACTTTATCGCCTGACTGTTGAGCTGAGATTGCTTGGTTACGCGCAGTAACCACCTCATTTAGAGTTTGCCTTTCATGTTGAGCATAAGCCTTCACAGCAGAAACTAGATTAGGGATCAAATCGTAACGTCTTTTTAACTGCACATCAATGTCACTCCAAGCTTCCTCTGTACGATTTTTTAATTTAATTAGGCCATTATATAGCCCAATAACAGCTAGTAGAATAATAACTACTACCGCCATGATTACCCACAAAAGTGTAGACATAATTTTATGATTAATTATTCTTTTTCAAGCCTAAGTTAACCTCAGCTTGATTAATTTTAATTTCTTTTTGATAATCTCCAGCTACTTGAACTTGAACATCGTCTGCTAAAACTTCAGCCTTTAATTCACCAGCATAGTCTATTACCGCAGCTGTAACTAGTTTGTCTTTGCTTTGTACAAACAAAATTACTCTATCGGTGATGGTTAAACCAGATTCTTTTCTAAGATTATTAGTCATTCTCACTAATTCCCTCTTTATACCCTCCTTAATTAAATCGTCATCTAGCTTAATGTCTAACTCAACGTTTAAACCTTCACTAATTTTTTTAACTTTTACCGCCTTAACATTCAATTCAGATTTTAGAAGCTCCAATTCGCCATCATTAAATTTCATAACTTTGTCTGAACTAATCATTATTTTAGCTAGGGGTTGTCTAATCTTAATTCCTAATTCATCACGTTTAGCTAAACCTAGTTCAACAATCTCTTTAAGACCCTTCATTTCTCCCAATACTTTAACATCTATCTTTCCTAACTCTGGCCAATTTTCTAAGTGTACGCTCTTATCATTATCTGAAAAATTGAAACCATTAATTTCTTGCCATAGAGATTCAGCTATAAACGGTGTAAATGGAGCCATTAACAGAGCCAAATTCCTTAGAGACCATTTTAAAGTACTCAAAGCCTCTAATTGGCTATTGCTATCTTGATCTTTCAGACGATTTCGACTACGACGTAGATACCAAGTAGACAAATCATCAATGAAAGCAGCGATTGGCTTGGTAGCTTTAGGTAAATTATAAGTTTCCATGTTGCTAGACATCTCTAAAGCAGTCTCCTGTAATCTAGCTTTTATCCATTTATCCAGAATATTATTAGATTCTATTTCTTCTAGATTATCTTTCTCATATAACTGATAAAACTTCAAAACATTAGATAATAGCATAGACACCTTACGTAGAGCTTCTTTTACTCCCACTTCAACAAAGTTCATAGTCTCAGCCTGCATCACTGGAGAAGTAAGAATATAATATCTCAGAGCATCAGCGCTGGAGCCTTCAATCACCTCCATTGGATCAGGATAATTCTTTAATTTCTTAGACATTTTCTTACCATCTTCGGCCAACACAATTCCATTAACAATCACATTCTTATAGGCTGGGCCATTCATAATACCAGTAGAAATTACGTGTAAATAATAAAACCAAGCTCTAGTTTGATCAGCTCCTTCAGCAATAAACTGAGCAGGAAAATTCTTATCTAATTTTTCTTTATTTTCAAAAGGATAATGTTCCTGGGCATAGGGCATTGAACCAGACTCAAACCAGCAATCTAATACATCTTCAATCCTAGTCATGGTACCATCACATTTATCACAAGCAAAAGTCACTTTATCTACAACATGCTTATGTAAATCATTTACTCTGATCCCGCTGGCATCTTCTAATTCCTGAACTGAACCAATTACCTTCAAATCTCCACATTTATCACATTTCCAAATTGGAATTACTGAGGCCCAAAATCTCTGACGACTAATTGACCAATCACGAGCGCCTTCTAGCCACTTGCCAAAACGACCACGTTTAATATGCTCCGGTGACCAATTAATCTTTTCAGCTTGTTTTAATAAATCTTTTTTAATCTTTTCTACACTTACAAACCAAGAAGAGGTGGCATAGTTTAATAACGGGGTATCACAACGCCAACAATGAGGATAACTATGTTCATATTTAGCTTTAGAAAATAATAATTCTTTAGCAGCCAAATACTTAATAATTTCTACATCCGTAGACATTACATCATCTTTTGGTTTTACAGATAAACCTGAAAAATCTGTTACTTCTTCTTTAAAATGTCCACTTAGATCTACATGCTGAATAAAAGGCAGATTATTCACTTTACCTAAATTCAAGTCATCTTCACCAAAGCCAGGGGCAATATGCACAATACCAGTCCCTTCTTCAGTATTAACAAAATCTCCAGCATATACTTTCCAACCATTTTCTTTATTTTCTAGTTCATTTTGAGTAGAATAATAATTAAATAAAGGTTCATAGGCTAAACCAATTAGATTTTTGCCTTTCAATGCTTCTACTATTTCATATTCCTGATCCTTTATTACTTCTTCTAATCTCTCCTTAGCAATAATATAGAAACTATCAGTTTGTTTAATTTTTACATAGTCAACATCTTCTCCCACAGCCAAGGCTACATTACCAATTAGAGTCCAGGGCGTGGTAGTCCAACCTAGAATATAGGTATTATCTTGATCTTTCACTCTGAATTTAGCCGTTACAGATAAATCTTTTACATCTTTATATCCTTCGGTTACTTCAGATTGAGACAAGGTAGTTTCACAACGAGGACAAACATGCATACTTCTATAACCCTCATAAATTAAGTCTTTATCCCAAAGCTGTTTGAAAACCCACCAAATAGACTCCATGTAATCTAAATCCATAGTCCTATAGGCAGATTTCATTTCTGCCCAACGGCCAATTTTCCTAATTACTCTCTCCCACTCATCAGCAAATTCTAATACTCGAGAGCGACAACTCTCGTTAAACTTATCTACGCCATATTTTTCAATATCTTTTTTACTCTTAGTGCCAATTTCTTGTTCCACAATATTCTCAATTGGCAATCCATGACAATCCCAACCCCAACGTCTTTCCACTCTATAACCTTTCATAGTCCAGTATCTAGGTACAGCATCTTTCATAACACTGGCTGCAATATGGCCATAATGAGGAGTTCCAGTAGCAAAAGGTGGGCCATCATAAAACACATAATCACCTTGTGGAGCCTCTTTGGCTACAGATTTCTGAAAAATATTGTTGTCTTCCCAAAACTTCAAGACCTGGTTTTCCAAGTCCAAAAAAGGATTAGCTCTAGTTTCTTTTTTAGCCATAATTAAATACTTTTTATTGTTTAGTCTTCTTCTAGTATATTTAATTTTCACGTCTAAGTCAATCGAAAAAAAGACGAAAATATAAGAAAAAATCACTTTAATAAGTGATTCTATTGACATAATATAATATTTATGCCATGATATTAAAATCCTTTTTAAATCATACCATCGAGTCAGGGGGATCTAATGAACGGCGATAATCTTATCGTGATCCTTGTACACAATGCCCTGTTAGCTTAAAAAAGCCTCGATGGTTTTTTTTATACAAAAATTAACTCTTAAATAGCCTCACCAGAGGCTTTTTATTTTTTCATGTCAAATTCCTTCAACTAAATAAACAACAATAACCACTAGCATACTAGTAAATATAGATACAAAGTTAATATTAAAAATGCAGTTTAATTATTTTCCACAACACTTCTTATACTTCTTGCCACTACCACAGGGGCAAGGATCATTTCGGCCCACTTTTTCTCCGCTTTCATCTCTAGTCTTCGCCTTAACAGTGTCTATAACCTGGCCTCTTTCCATAGTTTTAGCTGGCGCCTGAAAATGTCTAGCCCTTTCCGCTAAACTAGGAGCATTAAATATATTTCGAGCTTGAGCGGTAACCGCATCAGCCGTCTTAAAAATTGAATAAACTACTTGCTTTTGAATCAAATCTTGTAATTCATTAAACAATCTATAGGCTTCTTTCTTGTATTCTACTAGAGGATCTCGTTGCCCATAGCCGCGTAAACCAATTCCCTGTCTTAGATAACTAACAGTCTCTAGATGTTCAATCCAAAGATTATCAATAGCTCGAAGCATTAAACTTTTCTCTACTTCATGAAAATCAACACTAAAATTACTGAAAGATTCACTCAGCTTGCCATATTGATTCTTTACTAGATTGAGTAATCTTTCTTTTATCTTATTTTTTAAATCATCTTTACTAATCTTTATCTGAAGAATTTCCTCTAATTCAAATAATAACGAACTAGAGGTTGGAAAAATAGTAGCCATTGTTTGAGAAATCTCTTTCAAGTTCCATTCAGTAATATTTTCTAAGCTAGTATGAGATTCTACTAGATTATTAATTTCTAATGTTACCATTTCTAAAATAATTTCAGATAACTTCTCTTTATTATCATCTGTCTCAAAAATATCTAAAATTTCTCGACGTCTTCTATATATTGCTTCACGATGATGGTTAATAACATCATCATATTCCACTAAATGTTTTCTGATATCAAAGTTGTTGCCCTCTACTTTCTTTTGAGCAGATTCTAGAGATTTAGACACCAAACTATTCTGAATTGGCATGTCCTCCGGTAAACGTAGTCTGGTCATCAAACCTTTCATACGATCACCACCAAAAATTCTCATTAAATCATCATCGGCTGAAACATAAAACTGGCTAGAACCTGGATCACCTTGACGACCGGCTCTACCACGTAACTGATTATCGATACGTCGAGCTTCATGTCTCTCCGTTCCAATTACATGTAGACCACCTAATTCTTTCACCTTATCTTGATCTGTTGGTGGATTACCGCCTAGGATAATATCTACACCACGACCAGCCATATTAGTAGCTAGGGTAATAGCCCCTGGCAAACCAGCCTGGGCAATAATCTGAGCTTCTTTAGTATGATTCTTAGCATTCAACACCTGAGGACGTAAACCAGCTTTCTCCATCATATCTACTAACATTTCATTCTTCTCAATAGAAATAGTACCAATTAAAATAGGCTGTCCTTTCGCCTGTCGCTCTTTAACGTCTTTAATTACTGCTTGATATTTACCCTGTTCTGTTCTAAAAATTAAATCATTATAATCTTTTCTGGCAACTGGCTCATGAGTTGGCGCTACAACTACTTCTAAACCATATATTTTATAAAACTCTTCTGATTCGGTGTAGGCGGTACCTGTCATACCAGATAACTTATGATACATACGGAAATAATTCTGGAAAGTTACAGTGGCTAGAGTCTGAGACTCTCTTTTTACATCTAAGCCTTCCTTAGCTTCAATTGCTTGATGTAGACCTTCACTATATCTACGCCCAGGCATTAGACGACCGGTAAACTCATCAACAATAATTATTTCTCCATCCTTAGCTACATAATCTCTATCTTTTTTAAATAATACTTGAGCCTTAAGAGCCTGTTCAATGTGATGAACTTCTTTAATGCCTCCACTCACATAAATATTACCTACGCCTAACCATTCTTCCATTCTAGACATACCCTCTTCGGTCAAAGTGGCACTCTTCATTTTCTCATCTACATTATAATCTTCATTTTCTTTTAACTGTTTAACTAATTGAGCAAACTTAAAATATCTGTCTGTAGACTGTTCGGCTGGCGCACTAATAATTAACGGCGTTCTAGCCTCATCAATTAAAATCGAATCTATCTCATCTACAATCACATAATTTAATGGCCTTTGAACAACATCTTTCAAAGACAAAGTCATATTATCTCTTAGATAATCAAATCCAAATTCATTATTAGTACCATAGGTAATATCTGTGTTATAAGCTTCTTGTCTGGTAATTGGTTTAAAATGTTTTAAACGCTCATCATATTGAGTGTCGTCTAAATATTCCGGATCATAGAGAAAAGCTCCATCATGCACAATCACGGAAACTGCTAAACCAAGCTTATGATAAACCGGACCCATCCAACCAGCACCAACCCTAGATAAATAATCATTCACAGTTACTAAATGAGCTCCCTTGCCTTCCAAAGAATTTAGATATAGAGCAAGAGTAGCCACTAAAGTTTTACCTTCACCGGTTTTCATTTCAGCAATCTGTCCTCGATGTAATATAACACCACCGATCAATTGGACATCATAATGTCGTAAACCAAGAAACCGTCGAGAAGCTTCTCTCATCACAGCGAAAGCTTCTGGTAACAAATCATCTATTTTTTTTCCATCCTGCAAAGACTGCTTAAATCCAGCAGTCTTGTTTTTTAACTGTTCATCAGTTAATTTTTTAATTGTCTCTTCCTGATCATTAACAGCGCAGACAACGGGTTGTAACGCCTTAATCGCCTTCTTATTAGGATCAGCAAAAAATTTATTCAAATATTTCATATGAAAGTACCGAGAACTAAACCTGGTCAGTATTAAATCAAATTAAACTCTTCTTACTTTAGCAATTTTTTTTTCTTTATATCTTTTAATTATAACTTCTAAATGATCCTTAACTTTATCTATTGCCTTAAACAAATCTTCCTCCATTTTATCTACTCTAAGCAATTTTCCCGGAACTTGCAAATTAACTTCAGCCCGATAAATCTTTCCTGAATTCTGAGCTCCTACAGCTAGTTCAACTTCAACACTACAATTAACCACTTTAATTTGCCCTAGATACTTATCTAGCATATCCATTTTTTTATAGATATACTGTTTCATTTCATCAGTTAACTCAATTTTAGTAGCTTTGATAGTTACTTGCATATTATTATGGTTAAGAATTAATTAATTAAGAAAAGAACCGGGCAATATCCTTAAAAGTTACTACTAAAACTAGCATCATTAAAGCAATAAAGCCTAAATTATGTATAGCTAACTCTATATCTTGCTTCACTGGCGAACCTTTTATTTTCTCAATCGCTAGGAAGACCAAACGGCCGCCATCTAGAGCTGGAAACGGCAAAATATTTAAAACAGCTAAATTCAGTGATAATAATGCAGTGAATTGCAATAAATAAGTAAATCCCATACGAGCAAATTGTCCAGTCAAATCTGCGATACCAACAGGCCCAGCAATCTCAGCATCAATTGGCTGACTAATGATTAAATTCCTGATCAATTCAAAAAAGGCTACAATAATCGCCCACAGTAACAACATTGAAACTTTGAGACCTTCCCAAATTGCTTGATACCAAGGATACTTTACCAAACCAGTGCTCAAAATAGCTACACCTAAACTGCCATTCCCGGCTTCATTTAATTCCGGCTCAGCCATAATTTCTATAACATTATTTTGTCTCCGAACAGTAATGGGAATAATTTCTTCTGGATGAGCAGCTACAACTTGTTGTAACTCTATTTCAGTATCTATTACTTCACCAGACATAGATAAAACAATATCACCAACTTTTAATCCGGCTTCTTTAGCAGGAGAATTATTAACCACTTGAACAATCTGTACTCTCTTCTCAGTTACCTCAGCTCCAGCTGGTAAATTAATCGTGCTATCTGGGAAGCCAATCATATAGCCCACTGAAATCAAAACAACTGCCAAAGCAATGTTCATTAATACCCCGGCCGCCAGGATCAACGCCCTGCGCCAAATTGGCTTACTGGCAAAACTATCCTTATCTTTATCATCGCCGTTCTCACCTTTTATCTTCACAAAACCTCCCAGTGGCAACCAGTTAATTGAATAAACAGTACCTGGAACATCTTTTATCTTCTTATTGCCCCAAACTCGTTTACGTTTACCATCCTTATCTCTATATGAACCCCAGATTCTTGGTGGAAAACCTAGACCAAATTCTTCAGCTTTAACTCCCATTTTTCTGGCCATCCAAAAATGGCCTAATTCATGAACTAGAACTAGCAAAGCTAGAACTGCTATGAAAATTATTAAAGTAAATCCCATAAAGTTATACGGTCATGATTTCTTGCTCTTTATTGTCGCAAGTTTCTTTTAATTGATTATTATAATTCCCTACTTCTTCATCTAAATCTTTAATATAGCGGAATTTATCATCTTCAGTGATTTCATTTGCTTCCTCAGCCTTCTCAATCATTTCTTTTACATCCTCTCTGACCTGACGAACAGTAATACGCGCTTGTTCATGTTTTTCATTCAATTTTTTAACTAACTCAAGACGATTATCCTCAGTCATCTGTGGCACAATCAAACGCAGTTTATCTCCTTCATTTTGAATTCCTAAACCTAAGTTGGCTTCAGTAACAGCTTTCTCTAAATTCTTAATAATTGTTTTATCCCAAGGAGTAACGGTCAATGTCTTAGCATCAAGTACAGATACGTTAGCGACTGCTTGCATTTTATTATTAACTCCATAGGCCTCAACCTCAATGTTATCTAACAAAGCTGGATTGGCCCGACCGGTACGCAGAGAGCTAGTTTCTTTTTGAAAAAACTCTAGAGCCTTTTCAAAATCAACTTTTTTATCAAAAATAAAGTCATTCATATTTTTTATGTTTAATTATTGTTGTCTAGTTACAGATAAATAAATTAAGTTAGTATTTTCAGTATCTATCACAATGTCTGAAGCTGCCCTCTGAGTTGGCAAATCTTTAATGGTCCAAGTCAAACCTCCGTCCAAAGAACTAGCAAAAACAGTATTAGTAGCATAATACATTTCCTGTGGATTGGCTGAATTTAAGTCCGCCGCTCTGATATGGCTTTCATCTGGAGAAGTCAATAATCTAATTTGTGACCAACTTAAACCATTGTCTGGTGATCGTAGTAATAATTTATCAGTTGCCCAGATCACTGTGCCATCGGTCTCAGAAAATAATAAATCTACAAAACTAGAACCTAAATCTATATTTGGCATTTCTTCCCTTAGATTAGTCCACTGACTACCATCTAGACTAACTCTATATAACTGATTATCTTCGGTAGCAACAAATACATCTCGACTATCCTTGGGATTAACGAAGATGTCTTCGACTCCAGAATTAAATCTATAAATAGTACGCCAGCTCTTACCGTTATCTACACTCTTAACTAAGTCTCCATTACTATTACCAACATAAATATGATCAGTAAAATAATGGTCAACCGCTACGCTATTAATCGCACTCTCTGTATTAGGTCCAAAATAAATCTGTTGCCAACTACGACTACAATCAATTGAACGCATAATCTGATTACCAATCGCTGCATAAATGGTGCACTTAACACCCGGATCAACAACTACATCATTAATAGTGTTTTGGCCCAAGCCTTCTACATAATTCCAGCCTTCAGTCACATTATAGGTATAAAACAAACCATAATCATAACTAGCTAAATACATCGCTGCCGCGTCATTTGGATCGGCTGCTAAATTATTTACATTTAAATAACCAACATTCTGAGCTCGGCCACTGATAGTAGGCATAGCTGTCATTTGTCTAAAAATTTCTCCTTTATTCGGACTTATAAATACGCCTCCGTCGTTACCTCCGCCGCCCTTGCTCTTTACGCTGATACTACAACCACTAACCAATATAGCGAGGGTCAGAATACTAATTAATAATAATTTGCTTTTCATATTTTTATATTTAATCAAATAAATTATAATGAAAACCTCTTAAAATTACAAGCTAGAAACTAATAGCCAGATTCTCTATTACAGCTTTTGGACTAACATTAGCCAATAAATATTCTCTAGCCTGAGCTAGACGTTGAAAAATTGTTTCACTATTATAATTCTGAGAAATTTGAGCAATTTCTTCCGATAAACTAGTATAGCGGATCAGATCCGTTTGGTTAAATTCAGTCAGCATCATATCACGAGACACTATCTCCCAAACTGATATAGTCTGAAGAGCTAAATCTCTACCAGCCTGACCAAATAAATGATTAGAAAAAGTTTGAGAAATCTTTCTTAATCTAGTATTTTCATCTTCAGACAAAAAACTCAGGAACAACTTTACCGTTTCTAGATGCTGATCATAAAATTCTTTATCTTTTAAAAGCTTAACTGCCAAGGCTGGTCTACCTAATGCTAAACGAGAGAATTCTTTAGCCTGAGATCGCGAAGCCTGATGTTTATCTATAAGATAATCATAGATAACCTCGTTTTTAACTGGATAAAAATTTATCACCTGACTTCTAGAGACAATTGTTTGAGGCAGCTTATCTATGGCGCTAGTTAAAAGAATTATAACTACTTTATCTTTAGGCTCTTCTAAAGTCTTCAATAAAGAGTTGGCTGCTTCCAAGCTCAACATCTGAGCATTCTTAATTATTCCTACTTTATATGAATTTAAGAATGAAGTCAGGTTCAAATTTTTAATAAACTCTCTGATTTGAGCAATGCCAATATTCTTCTTCCCTGCTTCTACCTCTACTATTTGCATATCACCACCAGACTGATTAAGATCAGTTTCTGAACTATCTTTCGCAGAAAAAATTAAACTATCAGAAAAGTATTTAGCCAAAGTAAATTTTCCCACGTCATTAACTCCACTAAAAATATAAGCGGAAGAGATTTTTTTATTTAATAAACTGGCCTGCAAGAAGTCTACGGCAGTTTCATTACCCACGATAGGCCAATTAAATTGTGAGATATTAGCACTCATTACTACGGAATTAAGTTATTTCTCTACATTTTTAGTATATCATAAGGCAAAGAAAAAACAACGCCAAGAAAAAAACCGTTTTTTAAAAAACGGTTTATAAAATGGTGAGTTTTAACTCACTGGTCTGATGGCAAATACGCTCATTTGCTCTGATTTTCTTTGATCAAGAAAACAGCTAAATACGGGAATTTCATTTTTTTTGCAATCTCCCATGCATAGTTGTAAGCCCAGGCCACTCTCAGCGGTCCGGCCAATCATTTTACAAGAGCTCAAAGCTTCATTGCAACGACAATCGCCATTCAGATGACAACAAAAAGCATGTAAAGCTACAACTTCGCAACCCTTGGCAATCCGATACGGTTTGGGCAATAAATCTATTTGCTCCTGCAGGGTTTTGTTGTTCAATCCGGGAACTACACCTTTATAAATTAGATGCCAGCCCGGTGAAGGAGTTAAAATCCCAATCGCGTCAGATTTCTTCCAACAATCACTTCCGGTTATTCTTACCTGCTCATTCCACCAATGCAGATTTAATGGTTCAGCTGGATTCTCTGGAAAACACATCAACATATGAGTTTCTTTAATAATCTTGCCAGGATTAAACGGACAACTCTGTTTTAATAACTTCTTCAAATCAAACCAATTAGGGTAGTCAGAATTAAATTCTAACTGAAAAAAATGACTCCAGTCGGCTGGTCCTATGTAGGCAACCCCGAGTTCTTTACTTAATACTTTTTCAAATTCGTCCATAGCCTTTATTATCTGTGAAAATATAAAATTAAAAGATCTTCAGAATATTAAATCATTAAAATTGACGCTTGTCAACTATCTGATTGATTTTTAAAGACAATATTGGTATAGTTAATGTAGAAATATGACTAATAAAATCAAACAAATCGTGCTTTTACTAGGTGACGTCTTCATTTTACACCTAGCTCTATTTTTTGCATTATACTCACGCTACGGCTTCGATTATGCCAATTTCCACTTGGA